>Ga0268298_10000967_pt1 | contig 35583 bp, 29 predicted proteins | sample WWTPWeurt_MetaG_FD_194462 | JGI IMG/M metagenome (GOLD analysis project Ga0268298, IMG submission 194462) | Activated sludge microbial communities from WWTP in Nijmegen, Gelderland, Netherland - WWTP Weurt | ecosystem: Engineered > WWTP > Aerobic digester > Activated sludge | place...
AAAACAGAAGGGGGCACAAGGGGGACGAAGGAGTGTGAAAAAGCGGGTGTAAAAGGGGGACGAAGGGGGGGTGGGCTATAGGTCTGCGGCGGGGCAGGTTCCAAACGATGGGGGTGGGTCTTTCGGAACGATCGAATCGGGCAGAATTTCCGTGACGGCATCTTTCACGAGCCGTTTGGTCAGCCTCGCAACTTCGACGAAATCCCGCGCCTTCACCGATTCAAAGAACGAACCATCCTGCATGTCTTTGAACAGGTCGCGATACATGGCCAACACACGTTCGCGATACGTCGGATCGATGCTGACGGCCTTGTCTGCAAAACGGTGGCAGTACTGACATTTTTCGCAGTCCACATCCACGCAAGTATGTTTCAGGAAACGATCGATGAAACCGTCGAGTTTTCGGTTGTCCAGATACAGCGCGGTTTCCCCTTTTCGCGGATACAGGAGTCCCATCGTCTTTCCCAATTCCTGGAGTTTTGGAACTTTGGTCACATTCACTTGTGAGGGTCGGAAGAAGTACTTGATCGCCCGCGTTACCGAGTACGCCTCCTTGGATGCCTCTGTGTTGTAGGCCTCTTTGGGATAATTGAACGGAAGCACCAGGTCGAAGAAGTTTCCGTCGTACCGTCGTTCGGAATACGCCTTCACCCGAGTGAGCAGCACTTTCGTCGGCGTGTTGCGCTCCACAATTTTGAAATTGTCGAGACCCATCGCTTCGTAGTGGTGCAGGTCTTCGGGACGAATCCAGTTCGCGCGGATGTAGTTCACCGGTTCGCGAAGTCTGTAATCCAGACAGAACAGCATGTGATAGTCGAGCGGAAGTGTTCCCTTGCGCCCCTTTTGATGTTGGGAACCGTGCGACAGACTCGCCGCGTGCGTTCCCGCAATCGCACAGTCTTGCCGACAGGAATTGTTCACGATCAAGGACAGATCGCAACGGACTCCTTCCCGAATGGCTTTGAGCGCAGAAAACTCGCGCGCAAACGCAGTTTCATTGAGCACGATGCAGTCCGCACCGTGGTCCTCCCAAAAGCGCGCTTTGCGAACGGAGTCCGTAAAACGGTGCGCGCTGATGCGCACCTTGAACTGCGGATAACATCGCTTGATCATCTGGAGTAGATAGATTTGTCCGACGGTGATGCTGTCCACTTGGATTTCACTCAACCAATCGAGTGCGCTCCGCAGTTCCCTTTGTCCTTCGCGCGTGTATTCCGCATTTCCCATGCACATCGCGTTGAGCAGATAGTTGAACTGAATCCCCATGGAGTGAACTTTTCGGACAGTCTGTTCGACTTTTTTCTTGTCCACTTGTGGCAGATAAAACGAGGGCCGACCTCCCCCCAAATAGTCTTTCGATACCTTCCCATAGACTTCATACACTGGATAGCCTTTGAGGCCGTCGATCAGTGCATCATCAAAGTTGCAAGCTACGCTCAGACGCATTCTACGTTCTCCTTTGTCGTTCCCTGTTTATCCCAACGCGGCGGTTTGGGTCTGTTCTGTGCTGTACGGAAGCGTGGACACACATCGCGACATCCGAGCAATCACTTCTCTTTGCAACTTCGCAAAGTCCGCGACATTGATCTGTTGTTCGGAATCCGAGCGCGCGAGGTCAGGATCGGGATGTACTTCGATCATCACGGCCTCTGCACCGACGGCAAATGCAGCGCAAGCGAGTTCGCTCAGGATGTCCCGCCGCCCCGCCGCGTGACTCACATCCACGATGACCGGCAAGCGGCTCATTTTTTGAGCCAACGGAACGATCGACAGATCCAGTGTGCCGCGCGTCTCTTTTGCGAAAGTACGAATCCCACGCTCGCACAAAATGATCTGTTCGCTTCCGGCCACCGTAATGTGTTCCGCAGCGTGCATCCACTCATCGAGCGTCGCACTCAAACCCCTTTTGAGCAGAATCGGCTTTCCAGTCTGCCCCGCTGCGCGCAAAAGGTCATAGTTGTACATGTTCCGCGCGCCAATCTGGATGATGTCTGCATAGCGCGCGACAACCTCGACGTTTTCGGGGCTCGTGGCTTCCGTGATCGAGATCATTTGGTGACGCCGACACGTATCCGAAAGAAGTTTCAGCCCTACTTCCCCAAGCCCTTGAAAGGAATAGGGGGAAGTCCGGGGTTTGAACGTACCGCCCCGCAGCAGTCGCACGCCAAGGGCTTTCAAGCCTGACGCCACAGATTCCATTTGTTCGGCATCTTCCACCGAACAGGGGCCCGCAATGTACTGTGGTTCGCTGCCCCCAAACACTTGATCTTGAACGGCCACTTTGATCTTGGGACCACTCAACGCCGATACCTTGAGCTGCCCCCGCACTTTGTCGTCTTGGACATCGACACTTGTGTCAAAAATCCTGCGAAACAACGTACGCACCGAGGCATCCGACAGCGGCCCCTTGTTGTGCGTCGTGAGCATGTCCAAAAGCTGCGACTCTCTGTAGGGGTCGCGAGTCGGAAGGCCCAGCCGACGCTTTTCTTCGGCGATTTTCAGCACACGCTCTGTGCGCTGGTTGATTTGGGAAAGCAACTTCACACTCAAGTCTGCGATCTCGTTCCGCAGTCTTTGGATGGTTTCGGACACGTTGGGACCTCCAAGGGCTTTTTCGCGCATCATTCCGTGACACCCCGGCGCACAACAAGACGCTAAGATCGCACAGTCCTTGGGAATCCCTGTTGCAACCCTTTTGCAACGCGGAAACAGAATTGTGTGCGATCGAGCACGCAGACCGCTCTCTTTTGCAACAAGAGAGCGATTCCAAACCTTTTCTGTGAAGTGTCTGGAAGTGCTCTGTTTGGCCAACCCACGCAAACCGTGCGAAACAGAACTCTTTTCGTGCGATGGTTCCGTTTTCGCACATTCAAACAAAGGACTCCTGCGCTCTGTCTTCCCACAGACCTTGCGCCGATCCATTCGTTGCGAAAACACACGCAGCAAAAAAATGTTCTATCTGTCATGGCGCGATGACTCGGCGGTGACACAACGCGCGCAGACTGGCGTTCAAAGACAAGGAGTCCGTCGATGACAGCCAAACCACATGTACTTTTGACCAGTGTCATTCGTCCCTTTGGGGGGCCTGGAGAAGGGGCCTCTGTCGGTGCAGAGCTATTTCATGCGCAGATCACCCGCGCCCAGAAAGGTTTTTCCCTGCGACAAGTGATTCGTGTGTGGGGTCTCGATCTGATCGCACAGAACATCACCGCGCCGACGGTCGTTCTTCACTATCCGTCTCTGTCCGAACTGAAAAAAGAGGTCCAAAACCACAGCTATCAATACGTGGGCATCAATTTTGTCGTCGCCACGTTTCACAAAGTCCGAGCCATGGTGCGTGTGATTCGTGAGCAATCTCCCGATACCAAGATCATTTTGGGAGGCTACGGAACCGTCCTCCCAGATGAGGTTTTGCGCCCCTTTGCAGACTACATTTGTCGCGAGGAAGGGGTGACGTTCATGCGGAAACTGTTGGGGGAAGATGCTTCTTTGCCGATTGCCTCGGCGCATTCCCCTGTTCCTTCCACGGCAGTTCTGGGGCATCAACAATCGACGGTTGTGGGGCATGTTGCAGCGGGTCTTGGGTGTGCAAACGGATGCGATTTTTGTTGTACGTCGCACTTTTTCCGGCGCAAGCACATTCGTTTGGTTCCCGACGGATATGCGCTGTATGAAGCGATGATGGAGACCCAAAAAAGGGCTGCGAAGGAAGGCTATGAAATGCAGTCCTGGGCCGTGATTGACGAGGACTTTTTCCTGTACCGCAAGCGTGCCGAGCAATTTCTGGAGGCTGTCCGAAAGGGGGGAAAATCCCTCTCTTTGCTGGGTTTTGGGAGCATCAAAGGTCTGTCCCAATTCACGGCAGAGGAGATCGCGGAAATGGGTTTCGATCTGATCTGGACTGCGTTTGAGGGCAAGGAATCCGGGTACGAAAAACTGCAAGGCCGCCCCATTTCAGATTTGTATGCAGACCTGCGGAAACAGGGGGTTGCGGTCCTTAGTTCCATGATCATCGGTTTTCCGTATCAGGATGAGGCGCAGATCTACAGGGAGTTTGCAGAGCTTATGAACCTTGAGCCCGCGCTGTGCCAATTCCTGATCTACTTTGCGTTTCCCGGAACGCCCTTTTTCGATCAGGTGAGCCAAGAAAAGCGTTTCCTTCCACAATACAAAGACAAGCCCGATCTGCGTCGGTGGGATGGCTTCTCTTTGCACCTGTCCCATCCGCACTTTACGCCTGAACGGCTAGAGGAATTGCAACGCGAACTTTATCGCCAGGACTTTGCACGGCTCGGCCCGAGTTTGTATCGTTTGGCGCGTGTGTGGTTGACTGGCTACGAGCACTTGCGGAACTCCCCAAATCCGCTTTTGCGTGCCCGGGCCGAACGTCTGCGTGCGCAGATTCCTTCTGTCCGTATGTCGCTTCCAGCGGCCCCCTATTTGCTGCGCTCGGACGCAGCCTTACAACGCGCAGAGCAACTGAGGGAGGACTTGGATCGCGTGCTTGGAAAGGAACCTCTGTTGAACCGGTTGGTATCTCCGGTCGTCGTGGCGAGTGGTTTGCTGAGTGGTTTCTTGGCGAGTCAGGGTCTTTTGCAGCAACCGGGTCTTTTGCGTCTGGCGCACCGGATGGCAGAGCCAGAAGCAGACTCCAAAACGCCTTCCGTGTTTGCGTTGCAAGGAAAGGGGAAGACGCTGTGGTCCCGCCTTTCGGAAGACCTCGAACAGCGTGCGATTCAGCCTCTGTTGCACCGAATGTTTGAAAATCCCGATCCCGCAGTTATGCCCATCGCCAATTGGGAAGACGCCGGAAAAGGGGGCGTTCCGAAGACCTACCATGGCTTGCGCCATCCCGCTTCAGAGACGGTGGGAACTACGGAAGGATGAAGTCGTAAGGGTTCTGCAAAACTTGCGCCGTCACAAACCGATCGAACCGGCGCAACCCTTGAAAGAGCCGCCAGATCATCTTGTCCTCCCGGTAATAGGAATGGATCTCTGTTTCAGTCAAGGGGGCCGTATTTTTTGCATGTTCTGAAAGGAACGGTGCGGCCTGTTCCAAGAAAGCCGCAATCCGTTCGGGGCGGCCTTCCTTGATGAAATTCCCCGCGATGTCTTTGGCGGCCTCCCGAGGCAGAAAGTACCGCCCGACCACCTTTTCAAACAAAGTGTGCCGCAATAGGAATGCAAAGGGGCGGGGCAGACTCCGCAACGAGAGGGCAGGTGCGATGGCCAGTCGTCCGTGTTCCCGAAACAAAGGGGTTCCCACATCCAAATACGTGGCGCGCGCTTCGGGGTTGGAGTTCTGTTCTTGCACCCAGGCCCAATTGGAAATCTGCGCATCCAGCCCCAAAGACAATTCGGGGGTGTTGCTTGACAATGCTGCAACCACCCCGGACAGAACTTGCGACAGAAACTTCGCCCATACATCGTCGTTTGCATGTAGCAGAAGGTGATTCCCGATGGACTCCTTTTCCAAACGGGGTTGAACCAAATAGACAACGATCCGACCGTTTGTCTGGATCGGAAACACCTCTGTTTCAAGGACGTGGACGTTGCGTTCGGTCAAGAACGCGATGTACTTGCGCACTTCCTGTGCATAGGAGGTGGCCTCCTGTTCGCTGCGAAAGCCAGCCATGCGTTTGAGCACCACTTGAGGTCGTTCTTGGGACGAAAGGACGGCAGAGATTTCGCCATATCCCAAGATGGAAACGCCCTCGCAAGGGGAAGCGACGCGACCTTGCGCGATGCGCAGCTCCAACTCGGTGAGCCAAGCAGGATCGATCGCGCACACAGGCGGCATCAGGCGACTCCATACGTGCGAAGGGTGCCGATCGCGGCGTCCAAACCGGACAGTGCCTCGTCGATCTGTTCATCCGAAATGATGAGGGGCGGCAAAAACTGGAGCACCGAAGAATCATTGCCGCAAAAGACACACAGAAGCCCATGGTCCAAACAGGCTTTGGACAGGAGGGGGCCCGCCATCGACGACGAAAACTTGAGCCCGAGCATGGCCCCCGTGCCGCGCACTTCCAGAAAGCCACTTTCCTGGTGCTTGTCCTTGAGGGCTTCGAGTTTTTCGCGCATCGCCTGGGAAAAGGTACGGACCCGTTCCAAAAACGCCGGAGCGGAGCACAAATCGAGCACGCATTCGGCGACCACACAGCCCAAATCGGCTCCCCCAAACGTGGAGATATGGGAAAAGGGGTCGTCTGCAAACACGCGCGCCAAAGAAGGGGTCATGAGGGTCGCAGCGATGGGATAAAGGCCTCCTCCCAAACCCTTGGCAGTGACCAGGATATCGGGTGTGACATGGTGTTGTTCCACAGCCCACAACGTTCCGGTTCTGCCAAGGCCTGTCTGCACTTCATCGGCGATGTACGCAGCCCCCTGTTTCGCACAGAGTTCTTTGACAAGTTGTAGGTATCCAGGGGAAGGGACAGGCATTCCCAAGGTGGCCGGAATGGTCTCGAGGATACAGGCAGCGGTGTCTTTGTCGATCGCTTCCCGTGCGGCAGCGGGGTCATCAAAAGGAATGCGGACAAAGTCGGTCGTATCGATGAGAAAGGGATGTGCGTACTTGGGCTCTCCGGTGGCGACGGCGAGGCCGGTGTGTCCGTGATAACCGCCCACTGCCGACACGATTTTCCGCCGCTGCGTGGCACGACGAGCGACTTTGAGGGCCAAGTCCACAGCCTCGCCCCCTGAAGTTGCAAACACGGCATGGGTTAAGCTTTTGGGAGCGAGGGCGGCGAGTTTTTGGGCGAGACGGACTTTGGGAAGACTCGGCAGGTGGTGATTCCCGATATCGAGGTGCTGAAGGCCAGCGAACAGCGCAGCGACGACAGCGGGGTGCCGGTGTCCCAAGTTGAAGGTACCCCCGTTCGAGTGGCAATTGAGCAAGCGGCGCTTCCCCTCACTGTCCCACAGATACACCCCTTCGCGATGGCCGATGGCAAAGGAGAGCCCCAGCGCGGACAACCATTCGGCTTTGCCAGGGGTCATGTGTTGTGAAAACAGGCGAAACACCTCCTCGCTGGAATGAGGGGAAAACGGCAGGTCGGGCAGCGGTTTCATGGCCAACATGACACCTGAACCCGCACCTCGAATCAATCCCGTTCAATGATGCGCCCGCAAACCCCCGCCCCAAAACCCCAAACCAGCCAAACCACCGATAGCGATCAGCGAGTCAAAGACTTGGCTCAAGTGAGTCACCGATTCCGATGAGGTGAGTCGGGGTGGTGGATGTGGGATGTTGAGTTCGGGGCGGTGGACTTTCGTCGGGATTGACAGGGCTTCGCTTCGCGTGATACCGGAAAAGCCTGCACGAAGTCGTGCATGACTTTTTAGCAAACGAGGAGACGCAAAACCCATGGCTCAAGCGCAATCTGCCAGTGAACTGTTTGACACCCTGCTTCCACCCAAACTCGCCGCAGCCCCAGACAAGGCCCGCGAGATCAACGCCGTGTACGTATTCAAAGTCAGCGGCGAAGGCGGCGGCGAATGGACGGTCGATTTGGCGAGCGAATCGCCGGGCATCTCGAAGGGCGTGAAAGCGGGCGCAAACTGCACGATCGAAGTGGCGAACGCGGACTTTGTGAACATGCTGAAGAACCCGGCGCTCGGGATGCAGCTTTTCATGACAGGGAAACTGAAAGTGGCTGGCGACCCGATGCTGGCGATGAAGCTGCAAAAGCTGTTCGCGCTCGGCTAAACGAACCAGCGGATTGGCGAATAGGGGGGCCCCCGTTCGCTTTGTTCCGCGCCCAGCGTTTCTCTTTTCCTTTTCCCCCTTTCCCCTTTCCTTCTTTTGGACATGCAACCTCTTCAGTCTGTTCGTGTGTTGGATCTGTCTCGGCTGCTGCCGGGGCCGTTTTGCACCCTGGTGCTGTCGGACTTGGGCGCGCAGGTAGACAAGGTGGAGGACCCCTTTGTGGGCGATTACCTGCGTCTGTTTCCGCCTCTTGCCGCGGGGCAGGGGGGAGCGCCGGGCTTGTCGGGCCGATTTGTGGCGTTAAACCGGGACAAGCGATCGCTGTGCCTGGATTTGAAAAAGCCTGCGGGAAAAGAGGCGCTTTTGCGGCTTGTCTCGCACTATCAGGTGCTGGTTGAGAGTTTCCGGCCCGGCGTGATGGACCGGCTGTCCCTGTCGTGCGAGACGCTGTGGCAGCACAATCCGGCGCTTGTGGTGTGTTCGATTTCTGGATACGGGCAAACGGGTCCGTACAAAGATCGGGCGGGGCACGACCTGAATTATGCGGCGCTGTCAGGGGTGTTGTCTCTGTGCGGGGCGAAGGTGGCAGACCCGCCGCATCCTTTGCCGATCCAGCTTGCAGATTTGGGGGCCGGGGGACTGTGGGCGGCCATTGGGATTTTGGCGGCGCTGAGGAAGGCGGAACAGACGGGGCAGGGGAGTCACATCGATCTGTCGATGTGTGAGGGGACGACGAGCTTTCTTTTGCCCGAGTTTGGGAATCGGTTTGCGCGGGACGAAGAGGGTGAGGCGGGAGGAAGTGGGAATGGGAATCAGAATGGGACTGCGGAGGGGACTGGGAGGGGGGAAGACACGCTGACCGGAGGGGTTGCGTGCTACGGAGTCTATCGGACTGCGGATGGGGGTTTTCTATCGGTCGGGGCGCTGGAACCGAAGTTTTGGGCGAACTTGTGCCATGTACTGGGGCGGCAGGGCGATCCGAGCGAACTGGTCGCACCGCCAGCGGAACAGGAGCGGCTTCGAGAGGAGCTGCAAGCGATCTTTTTGAAAAAAACGCGGGCAGAGTGGGAGGCTCTGTTCGCGCAAGCAGATGCGTGTGTGGAACCGGTTCTGTCGCCGGAGGAAGTGGTGACGCATCCTCTGCATGTGGCAAGGAAACTTGTGTTTGATGGACGAAAGGAGACGGGGGAAGCTCCGCTTTGGCAGGTGCGAACGCCGCTGCGGCCTGTGGACCAGCCGTGTGAAAGACCTCCGGTTTTGGGTCAGCACAGCCGGGCGATTTTGACGGAGGCAGGCTTTTCGGAAGCGGAAATCAACGCGCTGTTTGCGCAAAACATCGCGAGGTGAATCATGGTTTTGTCTGGGTATGGGAATCCGATGACTCTGTTTGGGGTGTACTTTTCGCGGGCCAAAGAGGAAGTGAGCCACGATGCAACAGAAGTGGCCTTGGCGACGGCAACGGGGGATGGGAGACCGTCTGTGCGGATGGTGCTGCTGAAGGCGCTGGATGAACGGGGTTTGGTGTTTTTTACAAATTACGGGTCGCGGAAGGCGCAGGAGCTTGTGCAAAATCCACACGCAGCGATGTGCTTTTTGTGGCCGAGCTTGCAAGTGCAGGTGCGGGTCGAGGGAGTGGTGGAAAAACTGTGTGACGAAGACTCGGATGCGTACTTTGCGACGCGGGAAAGGTTGAGCCAACTCGGGGCGTGGGCATCGGAACAAAGCCAACCGCTGCCGAATCGAGAGACGCTGCTGGCTCGGGTCGAGGAGGTGACACAACGGTTTTTGGGGCAAGAGGTCCCGCGCCCTCCGCATTGGGGTGGGTTTTTGCTTTTGCCCTTGAAGATGGAGTTTTGGCAGGGGGAACCGGGGCGGCTGCACGACCGGCTTGTGTATGCGCGAGAAACGACGGAAAGGGATTTTTCGCAGACGCGGCTGTATCCGTAGTGCGAATTAATACGTGGTTTGGTTGATGATCGCGCCGAGTTTTTGGCCGGTTTGGGAGGAGATCGCGATGTCGGGCGCAGAGCCGGTTTTGCCGTCCACAGGTCCTATCGCGATTTGATCGACAGCATTCATGCCGGGGAGCGCGGGGGAAACGACGAACGCGCCTTCAGGTTGCGCGAACAACACTTGGACGCTGCTGCCAGAGGCCATGACGAGATCGTCGTTGCCGTCTCCATCCAGGTCTGCGGAGGCGACGGCGGTCGGGACGCTGGGCAGGGCGGTTTTGAGTTTGCTGCTCCAGGTGGCGTCGAATTGGAAGGCGCCGCTCGATTGGCCCAGAAATACGAAAGGCTCGCCGGCTGCGAAGGTGACGAGATCGATCTGTTTGTCGCCGTTGAGGTCTCCGAGCGCGGCTTTTTGGTCAGCGCGTGCAGTTTGACCGCCCGTGATCGCCAATCGGTTCGCGAGGAGCAATGGGTCTCCGGTTTGGTACACGTACAGTTCCGCATCGGATTGGACCGCCAGCACGGTGCCTTTGGGATCGACCGCGAGTCCCATGACTTTTTGGAAATCGAGCTGGCCAGCCAGGGTCGTACAAATCTCGGGCGAAAGACTGCATGAGTCGGTTTGGATGGCGTCGGCATTGCCATACAAATCTCGCCCAAACGCGATCGCTCGGTTGGTTTTGGAAAGGAAAACGGCGCGGGCAGGTCGATCGGCCCAAGGTGCGATGGAGTAGTTGGCGAACGCGGGCCCGATGAGCTGGATTTGGTCGGATGTAATTTGATAATCGACGAAATGCTGGCTGCGCCCAGTGCCGGTGGCTCGTGGGAAAGACTGAAAGGCCAAAAAACCGCCGGCGGGTTTGATCGCCAAACCTTCGGGGGTTTCTCCGGCAGGCTGCGTGTCGAAGGTCAGCAGGGCACCAAACTGAGGCTCAGCGAAGATGCTGATGGGCATCACGGCGTCGGCCTTGCCTGTGCGTGCCACGACGACCTGGGCGGTACCAAGAGAAATCGGCCCTTGGTCGAGCATGGCTTGGGTCACGTTGATTTGGAGCACGCCGTCTCCCAGGGACCCGAGCGAAACCTGTTTGCCGTTTTGACGCAGCGTCACAACGCCGGGACCTTGACCCAAACGCACAGTCAGTTGCGCGCCTTGGCGGGGCAGCCGGCTGGGCATCACGGTCAGCGTTTCAGATGGCGTCTGGTCTGTGACGCAACGCGGATCGGTTGGATCTTGGTCGCACAGACTGACTGCACACGAGGAATGGGCCACAGAAAGCCCGAGAACAACCCACTTCAAACGACTCATTTTGCCGCCTCCGCAACCGAACTTTCTTTGACCTGTGGCTTGTTTTCAGGCCAAAGAAGGGTCAGCACCGTGCCCACGGTGAACGCTCCCGCCATGACGTAGCCAATCGACGATGGCACTTTGTTGTCAAGCACACAGATCTTTGGCACGCCCGACGATGCGTTGCAATCCATCCCGGTTGCGTTGCCGTCGGTTGCGGTCAGGGCAACTCCTGCCACAAGCGACCCCAAGGCCAAACCGCCCAGAACACCCGCCAGAACTTTTCGTTTGGGACTGAGGGTGAGAATCGAAGACGATGCGGGTTTTGGGGGCTGCTCGACGGTCGGCGGTGGAAGCGGTTGCGGTTCGACGGTCGCAGGTTTGGGGGGAATCGGGCCACCCGTGACCACCGCGAGGGGTTCGGGATCTTTTGAATTGGTCGTGGTGGATTGAGTGGCCGTTGTCGTTGCAGCAAACGGCTGTTTGAGACCGGTCGTGAGGTCCGTTTGGCCAGGATTCGCGACGGGCTCGGTGCCGTTTTTGGGCGGCGTCATGCCAAGGACGATGACCGGCTTTTTTTCTTGTTCGGCCTGTTGCGCTTTTGCAACGGCTGCGTTCGATGAGTTTTCGCCTCGGGAATCAGCCAGCGCACGAACGAACAGCTCGTGCAGTTGCGTGGACAGCATGTCGGGGCTGCAACGATCGCAATCACTAGACAGCTCTTGAGCCTTCGTTTTGTTGAAGTCGTAAAGAAGCACGCCGAGCGATTGGTTGCCGCCTTTGCTTTTTTGCACTGTCCCGGCGAGCACCAAATCCGCGCCTTTGCTGGCGGCGAGGGTGAGCAGACATTCCTGTTGCACACACTTGCGTTCGGTGTTGGTCAGATCGCCGCTCGGCACAAGTTCTTCGCCGGCCTTCTTGAGCCGGTCTTGCGCGATTTTGAGCAACTTCGCGTCGGGCCGACCCTCACGGAGCACGGACAGAAGCAACACTTTCTCTTTCGCCCATGCCGAGACGGGCGAAAACAGAACCGACAGAGTCAAACAGGAGACAAGCCAAAACCCAAAAGGGGAAAGCCTTGCCCTACGTGCGTTCTTGCGAATGGTCACAAGTCTCCTCCAAGGGTGATCTTCCTTATTGGGAGGAGTCCAAGTCAAGACTGGATCTCGGTTTTTTGGTGTTTTGGGATGCAGTGTGCGGCAGAAGCTTGACTTTGCCGTCGGGCAAAGCAATCTCAGCGCATGCAGATCGAAAGTTATTCAGAACATGTAGCCCTTCTGCGCTCTTTGGGAACGCTCAAACAACGTGGTCTGTCGCCCAGGAGCGTGCTCTTTTTGGCGCTTGCTTCGTCGGGGCGGATTTATCTTGCGCTGCCATCTGTGCCAGGGTCCATCACGTCGGAAACGGTGCGCGTTGCAGAAAAAATGGCGTTGCGCTGGCCGGACAAACAGGACGACGGGGTGCCGGACCGGCTGTATCACTTCGACAGCATTCACGCGCTGCGAGACGATTTTTGTGTGTTGAATGGTGATCGCCGTCTGAAAGATCCGGGCAACGCGATGGATGTCGGGGCAGTGATGGCTCGTTTTGTCCGAAGTTGCGGGGCCGCGAGCGTGTTTTTCGGATGTACGCCGCACCAGCCGGGCAGTTGGCTGCTTGGGGGAACGGAGGCGGTGGCGCTACACGACTATGGTTTCGTCGAGGTGGTTCCTGTGCCGGGCGGTCTTTTGGCCAGGAAAATGCACGACGATCGGCTCTATCTATTGACGTTTGCGGACGTGGCGCGAACCGGGCATTTGGAAGGTTGGCTGCCGGTGTTTCAAAGCTCGCTTGGGAACATTCTGCTGGTGGAGCGCCGCGTGGTGGAAGGTCGGCTGACGCTTTCGTGTGAGCGGGGGCTCGTCGAGGTCGATGTGTCCGACTTGCCCGCCGTCCGCGAGCGGGCGCGTTTGCCGTTTCTTTTGCCTCCGAAAGACGAGGACGCTTGGGACGATTTGGACCTGCACGAAGAGTCGCGCGCGGAACACACGGTGTGTCCGGCGGTGCTCGGGCGGTTGGGGGAAGAGGCGTTTGTCTTGACTCGCGGTGTGCCTGAGCCGTGGGGGTTGCGAGATTTGCGTCCGGCTGAACTGTGGGCCGCTCCGACGGGAGATTTGCGCGAAATCGAAAGTTGGCTGACCCAGATCGGCATTGCCGCGCAGGCGCTTTGATGCGACGGCACGGGTCGTCGTTTGTTCGACGTGCGTGCATGTGGCTCTTTGGGGTCTCATGTGTGGCATGTGCGCCACAGGCATACGCCGCCGAGCCGGTGGTTGGAATCCGGTCGCTCGGGATGGGCGACACGCTGCGGGCGATGGCTTCGCAAAGTGAAGCGATGCTGCTCAATCCGGCTGGGCTCGGGCTTTCCAAACAATTTCAGGCGAGCGGTTTTTACAGCTTGCGGCTTCCGTCGCTCGGGCACTTTTTGCACGCCTCGATTTCCGATTCGGTGACGAATCGCTATTTCGCGCTTGGGCTTTATTACAACTACCTGCACGAAACACCACGCTTCGGTTTCCGACTGCGGGCCGGAGGCGATGAACTTGTGCAGAAAGTCGTGGATGCGCCGATTGTGCGAGACGGCCATGAATCGGGCGCGTCGCTCGCGATACCGCTCGGTGAACGGTTTTCACTCGGGGGTTCGCTGAAATACGCGCACTACTCATTGCGAGCGCAACTGGGCAGCGACATCGCACCACCCGCGCAAACCGCAGCCGACAGCCGCATCGATCGAGAAAACAGCGTGGATTTGGGTTCGGTCGGAAGCGTGGTCACGTTCGACATCGGTCTTGCGCTGCGGCCCTTTGCCGGATTTCACGTCGGTGTGGTCGGACAAAACCTGTGGCCGCATGGCGTCGAACTTCCCACGCTGCTCGGAATTGGTTTGGGCTATGACTTCGGCAACAGGCTGCTTTTGGCTGCGGACACCGTGATAGACTTCACCGGCCACGAGACCTGTGCGGACATGACTTTCGCGACGTGCAACGAAACAACCAGGCAGACGACGGTTCGAGTCGGCGCGGGCGCTGAGTGGACCATCGCGGGGAAAGTGCCGGTTCGTCTCGGGTATCTGTACGACGATTTTTTGCGCGGACACCATGTCAGCGGTGGTTTGGGTTACGTGGCCCAAGATTCCGGCTTTGCTGTGGATGTGTCGTTTCGCCAACGAGTGTCCTCCGGCGCGGAAACCGTGCTTCTGTTTGGCATCCGCATTTTGCGCGACGGCGCTTCGGGCAACGGGAACTAGCCATGGACCTGCGCGACGAGGGAGAGCTGGTTCGGCGACTGCAAGAACGCGACGAAAAAGCTTTTCAGCGGTGCGTCAAGTTGTATCAGGACAAGGTCTACAACTTGGTCTACAGGATGCTTGGGAACCAGGCCGAGGCCGAGGACGTGGCGCAAGAAGTGTTCGTCACGCTGTTCAAGTGCATCGACACGTTTCGTGGGGATTCCAAGTTTTCGACTTGGCTGTATCGCGTCGCGGCGAACCACTGCAAAAATCGGATCAAATACCTCAAGCGGCGTGCGCACAAACAGACGGGCGAGCTGGATGATGCGGCGGAGGCAGAGATGCTCGGTTCGACGCAGGGCACCCTCGGGGAACAGCACGCAAGTCCGGTCGAAGCGCTGGAAGGTCAGGAAATTCACCACATCCTGCAACGCGCCATTACCAAGCTCGACGAGGAACATCGCCTCTTGCTCGTGCTGCGCGATGTCGAGGAAATGTCCTATGAAGAAATCGTGCAAGTCACAGGGCTTGCAGAGGGCACGGTGAAGTCGAGGCTGCACAGAGCGCGTCTTCAGCTGAAAGCGGAAATCGCCCGCCACACGAAATAGGGCACTCCCAACAAAAAGGGGGCGGAGTCACAGGGAACATGAGTGAGCCAGCGGAAAAAAACTCGGACCAAAAACACGACGGCCTTCTTGCCGATGACGACGACGCAAAAGACATGTCCGATGTTCCGAGCGATGAGGACGGAGATTCGGCCCGCTCCCTCTTGTCTGGACTTGCGCCCGTGTCGTCGCCCAAAGATTTGTCGCAGAAAGTGCCCGAACTCATCGAACGCAGGTCGCGCGGTCGGTTTTTTGGCCGACGACGGCTTCACGAACGCATTCCGTTTGTTTGGCTGTCCTTGGTGATGCTGCTGGTGACGGCGCTTTTTTATGCCCTGTTGCGGATGACGCCTGCTTTGTTCTCGTCGCCGTAATCGTTTGGCGTGCTAGAGTGCCGCCGTGTCAAAAAGGCAGTTTTCGGGAAGCGAACAACCCGCCGCAGCCGTCCATGCCAAACCTCCCGAGGCTGGCAGTCCGCCTGGGCGACGTGTGTTGCCGCACAGCGAAGACGCCGAGGAGTCGGTCGTCGGCGGTTTGCTGTTTTCAGGCCGGGCCATGACGCAAGTCGCGGACATCCTGAACGCCGACGATTTTTACGACGCCAAACACGAGGCCATCTATTCTGCGATGGTCGATTTGGATCAGCGGACGCGTCCGATTGACCTTGTTACCGTCGCTGAGCAAATCCAAAAAAACGGGCAAATGGGAAAACTCGCGGCTCACGGCAACGAGGCGTATTTGGCCGAACTTTGCAACAAAGTCGCCACCGTCGAGAACATCGCATTTCACGCTCGCATCGTGCGCGAAAAATCGACTGCGCGACGGCTCATTTTGGCTGCGTCGGGCATTTTGGAACGTGGTTATTCCGACGACATCGAAGTGGACGACTACATCGACTCGGCGCAACAAGCTGTTTTCGAGATTGCCAACCGCTCCAATCGACAAAGTTATGAGCCTGTGCGTCGCGTGCTCCATTCGGCGATCAAAGCCATCGAGCAACGCTTTTCACGCAAGCAAGCCGTGACGGGCGTGCCGACGGATTTTGCGAAATTCGACGAATTGACCGCAGGTTTTCAACCGGGTGAGCTGGTGATCATCGCCGCCCGTCCGTCGATGGGAAAGACGGCTTTTGTGATGAACTGTGCGCAAAATGCGGCGCTGAATCACGGTGTGCCGGCGCTCGTGTTTTCGCTGGAAATGTCGAAAGAATCGCTGTTGGAACGTGTGTTGTGCAGCGAGGCCCGCGTCGAGTCGCACAAGCTCCGTTCGGGTTTTTTGGAAACGCGCGATTGGATCAACATCACCAAGGCAGCGGGTCGAATCGCTGAGGCGCCCATGTGGATTGACGACAGCGGCTCACCAACGCTCCAGGAAATTCGCGCGAAAGCCCGTCGCTGGAGAGCCGACCCCGGCGTATTTCCCGATGGCATAGCGCAACAAGGTTTGGTCGTGCTCGATTATTTGCAACTTGTGCAAGGTCCGCCGCACGGACGCGAACAAAATCGAGAACGCGAAATCAGCGAAATATCGCGCGGCTTAAAGGCCTTGGCCAAAGAACTCAAGCTGCCAGTGCTGGCGTTGTCTCAGCTCAATCGTTCTGTAGAAACGCGCGCAGACAAACGTCCGCTTGCATCGGATTTGCGCGAATCCGGCGCAATCGAACAAGACGCGGACTTAATTTGCTTTATCTACCGTGATGAATTTTACAACAAAGAGACGGACGACAAAGGCGTTGCTGAAATCATCATAGGAAAACAGCGCAACGGTCCGACTGGCACTGCGCGGCTGACATTTCTAAACCAATATACGCGCTTCGAGAATCTGGCCGAGGATCGGATGGAGTAGAGACATGGAGACCCACATAAACGAGGCCGTGCAGTCTGTGCCCTCGTCGTTTGAAACCAACCCTCAAAAGTATCGGCATATTCGTTTGGAAATGGATGGGAACGTGGCGCGCTTGCTGCTTTCCATTCGCGAAGACGAGCCGCTGGTGCCGGGCTATGTGCTCAAGCTCAATTCGTATGATTTGGGCGTCGATTTGGAACTGGCCGACGCGGTACAGCGTTTGCGTTTTGAGCATCCAGAGGTTTCTGCTGTCGTGATTTCGTCAGCAAAAGATCGAATTTTCTGCGCGGGCGCAAACATCCACATGCTGGCGCAGTCGAGCCACGGCTTTAAGGTCAATTTCTGCAAGTTCACAAACGAAACGCGGCTGTCGATTGAGGACGCTTGCCGACACAGTGGACAGACGTATTTGGCGGCGGTTTCTGGGCCGTGTGCGGGCGGCGGGTACGAGCTGGCCATGGCTTGTGCGGAAATTGTCCTCATCGACGATGGATCGAGCACCGTGTCTTTGCCTGAAGTGCCTCTTTTGGGTGTGCTTCCAGGGACGGGCGGTTTGACTCGACTTGTGGACAAACGAAAAGTGCGACGCGACCGGGCGGACGTGTTTTCGACGCTGGCGGAGGGCATCCGAGGCAAACGAGCCGTGGAATGGCGTTTGGTCGATGCGATGGTGCCGCGCAGCCGGTTCGCGCAAGCCATCAGCGAACGTGCCCAGCAGGCGGCCAAGCGCGCTGAGAGCAACAAGGCCGTTGGCAATGCGCCCAAAACGGGCATTTCGCTTGAACCGCTTTCGCCTTCCGTCGAAGAGGCTGCGTTGCGTTACCGGTTTGTGACGGTGACGATCGATTTGGCGTCTCGGACAGCTCACCTGACGATGCACGGTCCCGGTGCCGACCAAACCGTGCATGCCGCACAAGATGTATTCCGTCTGGCCAGCCATGGTGACTTGTGGGCGCTGCGCGCATTTCGAGAACTCGACGATGCGCTGTGTCGGTTGCGGTTTCACTATCCGACGGTGGGCCTTGTGTTGCTGCATACTCGCGGCGAACGGGCCCATGTCGTTTCGGCGGATGCTTCGCTTCATGCGCTGCGGCGGGACTGGCTGGCGAACGAAGTGCTTTTGAACATGGCTCGTGTGCTGCGGCGTCTGGACATGACCGCAAAGTCGTTTTTTGCCGTCGTCGAGCCAGACAGTTGTTTCGCTGGCTCTCTTTTGGAGCTTTTGCTTGCCGCAGATCGGAGCTACGTCCTCGACGATCCCAGGGTTCAGCTTGCGATGAGTCCGCTGAATGCGGGTGTGCTTTTGTGCGACAACGGCCTGTCTCGCCTGGGACTTCGTTGCCTCGACGAGCCAGAAAAAGAACAGGAACTTCACGCGCGCGGCGCGCAAGGCCCGTTTTCGGCACAAGAAGCCGATGAATTCGGTTTTTGCACGGTGCTGGCAGACGATTTGGATTTCGACGATACGCTGCGGCTTGCCGTCGAAGAGCGAGTCAGCCTGTCGCCCGACGCGCTGACCGGCATGGAGCAAAACCTGCGTTTTCCGGGCCCGGACACGATGCCCGGCAAAGTGTTTGGTCGGCTGTCGGCGTGGCAAAACTGGATTTTCGTTCGGGAAAACGCGACAGGCGCGCGTGGTGCCCTGAAAAGCTATGGCAAGCCCGAGCGACCGAGTTTCGATTTTCGGCGCACCTGAACGTGTTGAGCAGCGACGCAGGAAAAACGCGCCCAGACGAATGCAGTTGTGCTCTCATGGAGCGCAAAGGAGTTCGGTCATGAAAGAGGCACTGGGTTTGTTTCTGGGCGTAGGTCTTGCGACAAGCTATGTGCTGCTTCTGCGGGTGAACACACACCTTTACGCACAGGCAGGGCGTCAAGGGCTTGCGCTTGCACTTCATGTGATTCGTTTGGTGGTTCTCATCGGTGTGATGGTCTTGCTGGGTATGTTCGGGAAACGCTTTTTGCTGGCCGGCTTGGTCGGTTTTGTGCCTACACATCTGCTTCTGTATGTGTGGCTGCGGAGGCAATCGGATGACCTCGCCGCTCCATGAGCCGGAGCTGTTTCGCCTTGGACCGCTGTCCGTCAGCGGCTCGCTCCTGACGAGCGCCGGTGTGACCCTGTTTTTGAGCGGTTTTTCGCTGGTTTTGCGGTCCCGTCTGCGTCCCGAACCAGGCCGAGTGCAAGCCATTTGTGAAGTCATTGTCACGACGCTGCTCGAGCAAATCGAGGAAGTGACGCGCAAAGACGGGCGACCTTATTTGCCTTTGCTGGGCACGCTTTTTCTGTTTCTGCTTTGCGCCAATTCGCTGTCGCTTTTTCCGGGCCTCGCGCCGCCGACGGAGCGACTCGAAACCGTGTTTGCGCTGAGTTTGACCGTGTTCGTATCGGTCTATTTCTTCGGCATTCGGCGGCACGGTCTTTGGCGGTATTTGAAGCACTTTTTTCGTCCGACGCCTTTGCTGTTTCCGATTCACCTGCTGTCGGAAATCACGCGGACGTTTTCGTTGTCCATGAGGCTGTTTGGCAACCTGATGAGCCACGGCTTGATTTTGGCGGTGATTGTGTCGGTGGCGGGCTTGCTCGTGCCGATTCCGATCATCGCGTTTGGCCTGTTTACAGGTGCGGTGCAAGCCTACATTTTCACCGTCTTGGCCTCGGTGTACATCGCTGCGGCAGTCGAAGACCACACCCCCGAATCCACTCAAGGAGCCCATCGAGCATGACCGTTCAAGTGGCCAGCATTTTCGGTGCCGTCGTCGCCGTGTCCTTCGGCGCGATTGGACCTGCGTTTGCCGAAGGTCGAGCCATCCAAGCCGCGATGGAAGCGATCGCGCGCCAGCCCGAAGCGGGCCCGACGATTTCTCGGTCGTTGTTCGTCGGTCTCGCGATGATCGAAGCGATGGCCATTTACTGTTTGGTCGTCGCCCTGGTGCTTTTGTTCGCCAACCCGTTTGTCAAGTAATCGATGCACGTTTCGCTGCTCAACGTCGCGTTTCAGACGATCAACTTTCTTGTGCTGGTGTTTTTGCTCAAGCGGTTTTTGTATGGACCGATCTTGGCGGTGATTGCCGAGCGAAAGCAGAAGATCCAGCGCGAGCAGGAAGCGACAGCCTCGGAAAAACGCGAAGCCGAAGCGCTCAAAGCGGAATTTGTGCAAAAACTCGCGGTGTTTGCGGATGAAAAACAGGCGCTGCGAAACCAGGCGCTTGCCGAGGCAGAAACCGAAGCGTCCGCGTTTCGGACCGCAATGGAACTGAAATTCGATTCCGAACGAGCCCGGCAAAACGTGCTGTTGGAAAACGAGCGCACAAAAGTTCAGAAGCAGCTTGAGCAGCACGCGCTCGAACTCGGTCTTTTGATTGCGCAAAAATTGCTGTCATCCAAGGCCGTTGAAACGAACCCGCTTGAGGCTGTGCGGTTTTCGCTTTCGCAAATCGCCGCGCTTCCGCAGGCCGAACAAGATTCGGTGTTTTCGAGTGTGCGACAAAACGGGGCTGAACTTGCGTCGGTGAGTCCGCTCGAAAACGAGCTCGTGCGGCTTGCGGAACATGAACTTTCGCGAGCATGCGGCGGTACGGTGTCTCTGGCCTGTACCGTCGAGCCCAAGTTGCTGTGGGGTCTCGAGTTGCGGCTGGGACATTTGTCTTTCGCGCTGCATCTTTCCGAGGCGTTGCGCAAGGTCAAAACGGAGCTTTTCCCGACATGAGCGACTTTGCGCCTCGCGTCCGCCAGTTTGCGCAAACCACGGCCCAAAAACTGCGCGATTTGGACTTGTCGGTGAAGGCCGAATCGCTTGGGCAAGTGGTATCGCTGGCCGATGGTGTGGCGCAAGTCGCAGGCCTACCTCAAACCGCGATGTTTGAGGTGCTCACCTTTTCGACGGGAACGCGCGGCTTGGCCGTGACGCTCGACGAGGATTTGGTGGGTTGTGTGTTGCTTGGCAAACAGGACGGAATTTGGGCGGGTTCTCTCGTGCGTGGAACAGGTCAAGTTTTGCAAGTTCCCGTCGGTGAAGCGTTGCTTGGACGTGTCGTGGACCCGCTCGGGCAGCCACTCGACCAAGGACCGGTGCCCACAACGCAAGAGATGTTGCCCATCGAACGGCCCGCGCCTGGCGTGACGCACCGTCAGCCCGTGACCGAACCGCTGCACACCGGCACGACGGCGATCGATGCGATGTTGCCGCTCGGCAGAGGTCAGCGTGAACTCATCATCGGCGACCGTTTTACGGGCAAAACCGCGATTGCAATCGACGCCGTGTTGAGTCAGAAGAACACCGACGTGGTTTGCATTTACGCCGCGATTGGTCAGCGAGCCTCAGCGGTGAACGAAGCGGTCGCAGCCATGTTGGAAAAAGGTCCCAAAGAGCGATGTCTGTGCGTGGTCGCTGCGTCGGATGCTGCCGCCGGTTTGCAGTGGATCGCGCCGTATGCAGCGTGTGCGATGGCGGAATACTTCATGGAACGGGGTGGGCACGCGCTGCTCATTTTGGATGACCTGACCAAGCACGCGCAGATTCACCGACAGATTGGGCTGCTTCTGCGCAAACCGCCGGGCCGCGAGGCGTATCCGGGCGACGTGTTTTATCTGCATTCGCGCTTGCTCGAACGCGCCGCGAAATTGTCGACGGAACGCGGCGGAGGTTCGCTGACCGCGCTGCCCATCGCCGAAACGCTCGCCGGGAATCTGTCGAGCTACATTCCGACCAATCTCATTTCTATCACCGACGGGCAGATTTTCTTAGAACCGCGCTTGTTTCACGAGGGCCAAAAACCGGCGATTGATGTGGGCAAAAGCGTTTCCCGCGTCGGTGGAAAAACGCAGATTCCGGTGTTGCGCAAAGTGTCCGAAACGCTGCGGCTGTCGTACGCGCAGTTTTTGGAACTCGAAGTGTTCACTCGTTTTGGCGGCGTTACCGACGAAAAAACGCAAAAAATCATCGATCGTGGCAAACGAGTGCGCGCTGCCCTGTTGCAGCCGCAGTTTCAGCCTCTGTCCACTGCTCACCAAGTCGCGTTGTTGCGTGCAATCGAGCAAGGCGCACTCGACGAACTTCCCGTGTCGAGGGTGCCGCTGTTTCGCGATGTGCTCGGCAAGCGTTTGCAGACAGACCAGGAGTCGCTCGCGACGCGCATCGAAAACGGACAACTGCTGACCGACGCGGAAGAAAAAGAACTTTCCGATCTGTTTCGCGCCGTTTGCGCAGAACTTGCGCCCCAAACCGACGAATCGCCACCAAAGGACCCGTCGTGAGTGCGCAGGAACTTGCCGCCCAAATCCGCACGGTGCAAAAGCTATCGGAACTGTCGCAAGCGATGCGACAGCTGGCGGCGGCCCGGCGAGGACAGGCAGCCCAGTATTTTTCAGGTCTTTTGCGATATGCCGAGGCGACGCGACACGCGCTCGAACAGGGTTTGTCGTTGCTGTCGGGTCCGACGAAACAGGAAACCGAGACGACGGGCCCAGCTCCTCTGCTTGTCGTGTGTTTGTCCGAGCATGGTTTCGTCGGTGGGCTGAATGAAGCTCTGTTGTCTCGCGCGCTTGTGGAACTTGCGCAGACAAAGCCCACTCCTCCGCTGTTTGTGCTGGGCAAAAGGGGCCAAAGGTACGCGGAAGAACGAGGCGTGCCGATGTTCGCTTCGATGAACATGCCGACGACGCTGGCCGCGGTTTCCAGCACGGCACAAGAACTGGTCCGCGCGCTCTTTGACCGAATCGGGCGAGGCGAAGTGACGGAAATTGATGTTGTTTTTGCGTTTCTGCGCGGTCCCGCGACGTTCGAGCCGCGAAAGGAGCGCCTGTTTCCGCCGCACGTTTTGCCGAAAATGCACTCGAAAGAACCACCGCTCCACACACTGCCCGTCGAGCAGCTCACGGCTCAGCTTCTTGAGGAATATGTGTTCGCCCAAGTGACTTTTCTGATTGCGTCGGCGTTTGCGTCCGAACAGGCCGCCCGCTTTTCCGCGATGGATTCGTCGTATCGCAACCTGCAAGACCGGCTGACGGAATTGCGTTTGCTCGAACAAACCGAACGGCAGGATTCCATCACCAGCGAAATTCTCGAAGTGTCGTCGGCCAGCTCGTTGCTGTTGGAAACCTGAAACATGGAAAAAAACGGGCAGATCATTCGGATTCGCGGCTCGATTGTGGACGTGAGGTTCGACACGGGCGAATTGCCGGCCATTTTGGAAGCCCTTCATGTGAGCGAAGGCGGGCAAACCCTGACCCTCGAAGTCGAGCAGCATCTCGGCAAGGGGGTGGTTCGGTGTGTGGCGTTGCACGACACCGCTGGTTTGCGACGCGGACAGACGGTGGTCCGAACCGGCCAGTGCATCCACATTCCCGTCGGTGAACACATGCTCGGCAGGCTGTGCGACTTGCTCGGGCAGCCGCTCGATACGTTGGCCCCGCTTCCCGAGGACACTCCCCGCCGACCGATTTATCGGAGTGCGCCGCCTTTGCGCACACACGGACTGACACCGGAACTGTTTTTCACCGGCATCAAGGTCATCGACCTGCTTTTGCCGCTCCGAGCCGGCGGCAAAGCCGGTTTGTTCGGCGGCGCGGGCGTCGGCAAAACCGTGTTGCTGATGGAACTCATTTTTGCGACGGTGCAAAGCCACGGCGGCGTGTCGGTCTTTGCGGGCATCGGCGAGCGTTCGCGCGAAGGAAACGAGCTGTGGCTCGATATGCAGAAATCGGGCGTGCTGAAAAACACGACGCTCGTCTTTGGCCAAATGAACGAGCCGCCCGGTGCGCGATGGCGCGTGGGTTTGTCGGCGCTGACGCTCGCCGAGTTTTTTCGCGACGAGCGAAAACGCGATGTGTTGCTCCTCATCGACAACGTGTTTCGCTTCATCCAAGCCGGCGGCGAGGTGTCCGGCCTGTTGGGTCGTTTGCCGTCGCGCGTCGGATACCAACCCACCATGGCCACCGAGGTCGCCGAATTTCAGGAGCGCATCACGTCCGTCGAAGGCTCGTCCGTGACTTCCATCCAAGCCGTGTACGTTCCCGCCGACGATCTGACCGATCCAGCCGTCGCCCAGCTTTTTTCCCACTTTGACGCCAGTTTGGTGCTGTCTAGGAAAATCGCACAGGAGGGCATTTATCCTGCGGTCGATCCGCTCGCTTCGTCGTCGAATTTGCTCGATCCGCGCCTCGTCGGCGAAGAACACCACCGCATTGCCGAGGCCGTTCGCAAAACGCTCGCGCAATATCGCGAACTGCAAGACATCATCGCCATGCTTGGCCTCGAGGAATTGTCGCAAGAGGACCGTCTGACCGTCGCCCGCGCCCGCCGTTTGCAACGCTTTTTGACGCAGCCGTTCCTTGTGACCGAGGCGTTCACCGGACGCAGCGGTCGCACCGTCGCCCTGAAAGACACCCTCGCCGGTTGCTCTGCGATTTTGAACGGTGAATGTGATCGCTGGCCCGAAAGCGCCTTCTACATGGTCGGCCCTCTAGAAGAAGCCCGAAGCCGACTCTAACCACCCAACCCACCGCGCGGCTTCCACACCAGAACTCCACGCAGTCCTTCGCCACCCCAAGCACTATCCCAACAGCATTTCCACATATCCGGCCCCAAAATGGGAGTAATTCTTGGCAACACACGGGACGATCCCGACCCCAAGAACATCTACAAATCAAAAAATGTCTCAAAAATTGCTAAAGAAAAAACGTGGTCGAGGTTGTCCAATCAATAAATAGAATTCAGGGAGCACTCAATCTTATCGGCTTGTGGGTCACAATCGGCCTTATCAACAAAAGATTGGTATTCCGACGGACTACAGTGGGGCGAGGAGGTGGCGGTAGCGGGGGAGGGGCCAGAGGCGGGCGTCGCACAGGTCTTCCAGTGCGTCGAGGGTTTCGCGCAGGCGTTTGCAGGCGGGCAAGACTTGCGACGCAAATTCGGCGGTGCGTTTGTGCAAAACCTCGATGGCGTCGGTCTGCGCGACGGCTTCTTTTAGCGCGGACAGCCGAGCAAACGCATCGTTGGTGAGCGACGCTTCCGTTTCGAGTGCTTGGCCCACCGCCGGCAACGGGAAACCCGCCTTGAGCGACTCGCTTTTTTGTTTCAGATCCTGCAAGACGGACGGAAGAATCTGCGTCTCGGCCATCTCGCGCAGAACCTGAGCCTCGATGAGGACGCTTTTGGCGTACTGCTCGTGTCGAACGTGGATGCGCGCTTCCTGTTCGCTGTGCGACATGACACCCGACGCAGAAAACAAGTTCTGCACGGACGGCTGTTCCCACGTCGCCAGTGCCTCGACGGTATTTTTTGCGTGCGGCAAACCGCGTTTTTCGGCTTCTTCGCGCCAAGCGTGCGAATAGCCGTTTCCGTCGAAACGAACCGCCCGCGTCATCGCAATCGTTTCGCGAATCACCAGCATCGCGGCGTGTCGCAGATCGTGGTTGTGGGTGGTCGCAAGCTCGCGCGCCCGGTGATTCATCCACCCGAGCGCGTCGCCGACCATGGTTTGAATCACCGTCAGCGGGACCGCGATCGCCTGCCCGGCACCCGCCGCGCGAAACTCAAATTTGTTGCCTGTGAACGCGAGCGGACTCGTCCGATTGCGATCGGTGTAATCCTTGGCGAGCACGGGTAGCGCAGGAATCCCCAAATCAAGCTGCTGTCGTTCCGACGACGACACCGCACCTCCGGTTTCGATCTGGTCCAAAATCCGACCAAGTTGTTCGCCCAAAAACACCGACATGATCGCGGGCGGCGCTTCATTGGCACCCAGTCGGTGGTCGTTTGTCGCCGAAGCCACCGCCGCACGGAGCACCGCACCGTGCCGCCACATTCCGAGCAACACCGACGACAAAAAGTACAAAAATTGCAGGTTTTCCTCGGGCGAATGACCGGGATCGAACAGGTTTTGTCCGTCGTCGCTCGACAGGCTGAAATTGACGTGTTTTCCAGATCCGTTGACTCCCGCAAACGGTTTTTCTCCGAGCAACACGGCCAACCGGTGCCGCTCGCCCACTTTTTTCATCACTTCCATCAAGAGCTGGTTGTGATCGGCAGCGACGTTGGCGGGCTCGTAAATGGGGGCCAGCTCGAACTGGTTTGGGGCGACTTCGTTGTGCCTCGTTTTTGCGGGGATTCCGAGGCGAAACAGCTCCATTTCCAAATCCTGCATGAACCGCAGGACGCGTTCTTTGATCGCGCCAAAGTAGTGGTCTTCGAGCTCTTGACCTTTGGGCGGACGCGCTCCCTGAAGCGTGCGGTTGCAAAACATCAAATCCGGTCTGGCTTTGTACAGGTCCAAATCGACCAGGAAATACTCTTGTTCCGCGCCGCACTGCGACGTGACGACCGCGCCTTCGTGACCAAACAGCGCCAGGGAATGCGTCGCTTGCTGTCCCACAAAATCCATCGCGCGCAGAAGCGGAACTTTGTGGTCGAGCGCCTCGCCGTGATAGCCGATAAACGCCGTCGGAATGCACAGCGTTTTTCCAAGCGGACCCGTCATCAAAAAGGCCGGGCTCACCGGGTCCCAGGCCGTATAGCCGCGCGCCTCGAACGTCGTGCGCAAGCCGCCCGACGGAAAACTCGACGCATCGGGCTCGCCCTGCACGAGTTGCACGCCCGAAAACGACTCGATGACGCCGCCGTGTTCGTCCCACGAAATGAACGCATCGTGTTTTTCAGCGGTCGCACCGGTCATGGGTTGGAACCAGTGCGTGAAGTGCGTGGCACCACGCTCGATCGCCCAATCTTTCATGGCTTGGGCGACGACGTGGGCGACCTCCGAAGACAGGCGTTCCCGTTTTCGGATGCACTTGCGAAGCGCGCGAAAAACCTCTTTGGGCAAACGCTCTTGCATCGCGCGCAGGCTGAACGTATCGCAGCCGAAATACGAGGACACTTTGTGCTGATCGAGACGAGAAACGACATCCGTTCGGGCTGTGCTGGACATGGGGCGCGAGGGTATCACGGCTCCATGTGAAGAAAAATCCGCCAGGCACATTTGCACTGGCTTTGTGGAGTTCTTTCATGAAAATGGTCATCTATGACACAAAATAAAAACGACAAAAACATGCTACCTGGACAGACACGGCGTTCCTTTCTTTACACAGTGGTGGCCACGGCCGCTTCGGCGGCGCTGCTCCCAGCCTGCCAGGACCCTCCCAAACCCATCGAAACCGTCGATGGAAAGGCATTTTTCCCTCAGTCGGTTGCGTCGGGCGATCCCAGACCCACCAGCGTGATTTTGTGGACGCGCGCGGTGAATCCGGCAGCCGATTCGGAACCGTGCCAGGTCAAGCTGCAAGTTGCCTCGGAAGACACATTTTCGGTCTTCATTTTCGAGGGAGAAGCGATGCAGGTCACTGCGGACACGGATCACACCCTCCGCGTGAAAGTGACTGGGCTTGCCCCGAAAACGACCTACTTTTACCGCTTCTTGGTTCTGCGCGACGACGCGATCTATGTTTCGCAAACCGGGCGTACCCGCACCGCACCCGCTGCCGACGACAAAACGCCCATCAAGTTTGCGTTCTGGTCTTGCCAAAGTTTCGAGGGACGCTTCTACAACTCGTGGCAGCGTTTGCTACAGCTCGATGAGCCGCTCGATTTTGTGCTCGGCCTCGGTGATTACATCTACGAGACGGTTCCAACCACTTCAGCGAGCACACCACGCAGCGTCGCTTTCAAAAGTCCCGCCGGTGCCGTGACTGTTTCGAGCACGCGCCTGGGTGCGGCCACCGTCGGCCAATACCGTGATTTGTACAAGCGATATCGCTCCGACGAAAACCTGCAAAAAGTCCACGAGCGCTATCCGATGATTCTGATGTGGGACGACCACGAATTTTCCAACGATTGTTGGGGCGCGTCGGGCACGTACCAAAATGGCAAGGTGTCCGAGGTGGACGGCACTCGTCGGAAAAATGCTGAGCGTGCCTTTTTCGAGTTTATGCCCGTCGATGATCCAGCCGTTCAGTCGGGCAGTTTGAAAGTGGACGAGGCCAACCTGTATCCGCGCACTCGTTTGTTCCGCGATTTTGTCTTTGGGAAAAACCTTCAGCTTGTTGTGACGGACTTCCGAAGTTTCCGGCCCGATCACTTGATTCCCGAGGAGGCGTACCCAGGCAGCGCCGCTCTTGATGCCACCGCGCTGCGGGCCCTTGGCGCATATCCTGTGTTTCAAAACGATCCGAATTTTGCGGTCATCGACATTGACGCGCCGCTGTACACAAGACAAAAACTCGTTTTGGTCCAAGCCGCTGTCGAAGGTTGCCTCGCAGCCGGTCTTACCCAAGCCGACGCGGAGCAAAAAGCCGCGACTTGGGCATCGGGAAAAGTCTCGCTTTTGTACGTAAATGCCGTTCTGAAAGCAGCCAATCAAACCGCACTCTTCATCAATCCAATGATTGGTATGGAGCGCGCAGTTTGCTGGATACATCTTGGAAAACAAGGCTTGTTTACGTACATGGGATCTCGAAACCTCGTCGTCAAGCCACTGTTCGATTTGTATGCCTATTACCAGTGGATGGTCAGTTCTGGCGTCAGTGAAAACGTCTTTGGAAAAGATCAGCAAGAGTGGATGCAAAAAACGCTGATGGATTCCAAAACAAGTTTCCGTGTGATTGGCACTTCTGTGATGCCAACGGAAGGCATCCTGGATTTGACGACGACACCCGGTTTGCCACCAACGCTTCAAAATACGTTTTATTACGGTGTGGACGGTTGGGATGGTTTTCCGAACAAACGCCAAGAACTGATTGATTTCCTGAAAACGAACAGCATTCCGAATACGCTGTTTGTTTCAGGAGACATCCACGCGGGCTTTGCTTCGACGCTGGGCGGAAACGTCGCGGTTTCCCTGACCACGCCGGCCATCAGCTCGGGAACGCTGCAAGAAACCGTTGCGGACACAGCAGTTTCTTTGGGATTTCCCGTCGATTCGCCCCCGTATGCCAAGGTCGTGACCAACCTCGATCAGACGCTCAAAGAATCGAACCCGGCCATTGTGTTCGCAGCGACGAATCAGCACGGATTCGTTCTGGTCGAGGTGTCCGAAACGAGCGCCACCGCGACCTACCACCTGATCAACCAGTCCGAAGTCAAAATCGACTCCACCGCTGCTGGGGCTGGCCTGGCCACGAAGTTCCAAACCAAGAAATTCACCATCCAAAACGGCACCATCACGCCTGTTTAGCAAGTTCCCGGTCCGCGATGTGGGACAGGGGCAGCACCTGCGCGTGCGTTTTGAGGAAAGAGAAGATCTCGACGAGCGCCGCGCGCTTTTCGTGCAGCGGCACGCGCAAATCCGGTTGTTTCGCGACCAGCTCGCTTGGAATTTCATCCAGCTTCGCATCCAGCAGATCCATTCCGTGCAATTCCAAGTTGAAAAACGGTTGCTGTCGCATGCCTGACAAAAGCGACCTGCGCAACGCGGACGACAGCAGCAAAAACGTACCGATCGCGGGCAAACGCAGGTGCTTTGTGACGGCGATGGGAAGTTCCACCATCGGCGCATTCCCTCGCTTGTGTGGCTGCGTTTTCGACGGGCGATACGGCTGGGTCGGTGCGAATTGTTGCCATGGAGAACCCACAATCGACCCCGAACGCTGGCCCCGCAATGCAAGCAAAGAAAGCGCCGCGAGTTTCAGCAAGTAGTACGGAGGACACGCAAACACAGACGAGTCGTATCGAAAACCCAGGCGCAAAAGCGTCGCAAACAGCGTCGGTGACAGCGAATATCCCGGAGCGCGAAAACCACACGGCCCCTGTGTCGTTCCTCGCAGGTCCAATAGGACATTTTCACAAGACAGAAGCTCTGTTTCGATCGCTTCGGCAGACAGACGGCTCAAGTTGTACGGATGCGAAAAGGAGTGATTCCCAAGTTCATGGGAATCCTGAGCGGCTTGTCTCAACAGGGTGTGTCCCGCTCGGCCTTTTAGGGCATCCTGTCCGACTACAAATAGGGTGGCTGAAATGCCACACTCCGCAAACAGATCCAAAAAACGGGGGACCGCGCGCAGCATCACGACTTCTTCCAGTTCCGTCGGAAAGGGAGACAGACCATGGATCTCGTAATAGCAACGGAGCGGATCGAGATCCACGGAAACACTCGCCACACGCAGGGTCATTTCTTGGGGTTCTCCTTGTGCTCCGAAACCCTACTTCGCATCGTGGGAAAGAGTCCACTCCTATCCCTTGCAGAGGTACACAAAAAGGGACCAAAAAGTAGGTGACATCGCTCGAGTTTTTTGCGCAAGAATACACCCCGCCGCTTTTCGCAGAGGCCCAAATCGCGGCCCAGAAAAACCGAGGAAAAGGACCGATGTCTGTGTCGCAACATTCCCCCGAAACCGTCGCAGGTGAAGCCTCCGCTTCCATCGAACTGTCGGTTGTCATTCCCTGTTTGAACGAGCAGCTCAACATTCCGGAGCTGGTTCATCGCTTGCTGAACGTCTTTTCGATGGGACAGTTTTCCGGCGAAGTGATTTTGGTCGATGACGGTTCCACAGACGACACCGCGCAAGTCATCCGCAAGTTGGCCAGCGAACATCCGAATCAGGTGCGCGGCTGTTTTCATTCCCAAAACCGGGGCATCGCTGCCGCGTGGCGAACGGGGGCGGCTGCGGCGCGCGGAGTCCTCATCTCGGTGATGGATGCCGACCTTCAGTATCAGCCCGAAGATTTGCTGCGTTTGCGTCGGACTTTGTACGATTCCTCTGTGGATGTTGTGCAGGGTTTTCGGAGTCAGGTCGGACGACAAAAGGACAAACGGTACCACTTGAGCAGAGGGCTCAATCGTCTGCTCAACGGCATATTCGGAATGTCCTTGCGCGACAACAAAAGCGGTTTTTTGATGTGTTCGCGCGAAGTCTTTCTGGATCTCATCACGTATGAGGGGACGTACTTTTATTGGCAGTCCTTCATCATGGTGGCTGCGTATGCAAAGGGGTATTCCTATCGCGAGATCGAGACACTCTTTGAATCTCGCAAGCAAGGCGTCTCGTTTTTGGATGGGAGCCGCAGCCTGGTTGCCAGCGCAAAGACCTTCTACGATTTGGGAGTCGCTGCGCTTGAGTACCGTGTTTCGCGTCGTCCGCCGGACATTTCGGAACAATACTTGCGACGCAATCCGGTTCCCAGCAGAGCCCCCGAACGCGACCCCCTTTCAGAGATCCGTTGGCGTTCCTACATGGCGACGTTCGACAAGACGCACTGGATGATCACGCGAGATGTCGAAGCCTATTACGAGACGTTGCAACGCACCCAGTGGTTGACGCCTTCCCAAACGAAGGAATTGCAGGATGAAAAGCTCCGTCGCTTGGTTCGGCACGCCTATCGGAATGTTCCGTACTATCGGGCGAAAATGCAGGCGGTCGGGCTTCATCCCGAGGACATTCGCGGGCAAGCAGACCTTTCCAAACTGCCCATGTTGTCCAAGGAGGATGTGAGAAAGCACCTCTACTTTGACATGATGTCCGAGACGCACGACAAGTCCCAAATCCTCAAAATCAGCACGAGCGGATCGACGGGGGAACCGTTTGTCTGTTACGCCGATCGGAGTCAGTTGGAATTTCGCTGGGCGGCCACGCTGCGGGCGCAGGAATGGACCGGATATCGCTTCGGAGACCCCTGTGTTCGACTGTGGCATCAGACGCTGGGGATGTCGCTCGAGCAAGTGGTTCGTGAGCACTTGGATGCGCTGTTTTGCAACCGGACATTCATTCCCGTGTTCGCCCTGTCCGACAAAAACCTCGACGAAATGATCCGCAAAATCGAAGACGCCAATCCGACCCTGATCGATGGGTATGCCGAGGCGTTCGATTTCTTGGCGCGCTATCTTTCACAACACGCCAAACAAAGCACGATGCGTCTCAAACCGAGGGCGCTTATGTCCAGTGCGCAGACACTCCCAGCGTCCAGCCGGAAGCTCATTGAAGAGTCGTTTGGATGCAGGGTGTTTGACAAGTACGGGAGCCGCGAATTTAGTGGAATCGCGTATGAATGCGAGGCACACGACGGCCATCACGTCGTCGCAGAAGGCTACTTGGTCGAGATTCTGGTCGGGAATCGCCCCGCAGAGGTCGGCGAAGTGGGCGAGGTCGTCATCACCGACCTGAACAACTACTGCATGCCGTTTGTCCGCTATCGAATCGGAGACCTGGCAGAGGCCATGTCCCAAGACCTCTGCTCGTGCGGTCGTGGGGCCCCTCGCATCGGTCGAATCGAAGGCCGGGTTCAATCCATCATCCAAGGGGTCGATGGCCAGTACATTCCCGGAACCTTCTTTGCGCACTACCTGAAGGAATTTGACTACGCCATCAAACGCTTCCAGGTGATTCAGGAAGAGCGCGGCGCAATTCGCTTCCTGGTCGTCAAAGGACAGCGGTATTCCCAAAGTATCCTCGATCAAATTCTGGACACGTTCCGAAAGCACTTGGGCACCGACATGCGCATCCAAGTCGAATTTGTCGAAGACATTGCCCTTGTCAGAACAGGCAAACACATGTCCACTGTGTCCAAGATTCCCATCGACTTTCAGCGAGACGTGATCGGTGTCTCTGTCGGCGGGGGAAAGGCTCCCAGACCGGCTCAAGGGAGTTCTTTGTGATTTCCCCAAACCGCATTCACACGGTTTCGCGCCCCGACCTTGCGTATGTTCCCATTCGACCTTTTTCTCCTCCGAATCCTGTGTACTCTGCGGTGGAAGATTTGTTCCTCGGTTTGGGGATGGATGCGACGCATGCAAAGACGCCCGCCTGGAATCCGCTGGGTGAGATCATTCGTCCTGGGGATTCGGTGATCGTCAAGCCGAACTTGGTTTCCTCGAAAAACCTGCATCAAAAGATTACAGGGGACAAACTTCTGGCCAGCAGCACGCATGGTTCTCTGCTCCGTCCTGTGCTTGATTACGTATTGCGCGCCACGGGGCCATCGGGAAAGGTTCGTGTGGTCGATACGCCGGTCGAGGGCTGTGAGATTGAAAAGGTGGCGGGGCCGCTCGGGATCTATGCCGTCGTCGAGTACTTGCAAAAGCAGGGGCATGACATCGCCTTTTTGGACCTGCGGTATTTTCGCGTAAGGCCCTACTTTCTACTGGATGATGTTCGGGCTTTGGGGCGGTCTCTGAATGCAGGTTTGCTGCTGCGGCAGAGTCTTTTGGGCGACCCCCTTGGATACCAAGTCGTCGATTTGAAGGAACGGAGTTTCTTTGCGCGGGCGGATGCACCACCTGGAGAGAGACTCCGGTTTCATCGCAGCCACTACCTGACGCCTGTCGTGCATCACACGGACGGGAAACACGAATACAGCCTTCCCAAGACCGTTCTGTCTGCCGATGTCGTGATCAACCTGCCCAAGATGAAGACACACAAGAAAACCGGGGTCACGTTGTCGTTGAAAAGTGTGATCGGTTTAACGAACGAAAAGTACTGGCTGCCGCATTTTACGGCGGGTGATCCGACGGTGTCTGGGGATGAATACGACCGCGCGCAGGAGGCAGCAGAGAGTCTGGAAAATCGCTTGAGTCGTTTCCCCCTTCCGGGCGATCACAGTTTGGTGTTGCGCGCTCCCAAAGTCTCTGCAAGACCGAAAGTGATCGATGGGAGTTGGGAAGGAAACAAAACGCTGTGGCGCACCATTTTGGATCTGAACAAGATCCTGTTTTTTGCAGATCGGAATGGGAAGCTGCACGATGGGCCGGTTCGCAGATATTTGACGCTGGTGGATGGAATCGTGGCAGGGGAGGGCGAAGGACCGCTGGGAGCGACTCCCATCCGCGCTGGTTTGCTGATTGGGGGAATGAATCCGGTGTTGGCCGATGTCGTGGCAGCGCGCGCGATGGGTTTTCCCATCCAAAGCATGCCGATGCTTTGGGAGGCGCTGGGTGATGCACTACTCCCCGACTCGACCCTTGCGGCGCTCGAACACACCCAAGACGGTCCCCCTTTGTCGCGCCCCTTCGTTCCCCCCAAAAGCTGGCCTTCGTTGTCTGTCCCGGAGCCCTCGTAGGTAGATGTTCGGCAGCCACACGGAACCATCCTAGACGATGCGTTGTGGTCAGTGGCGCTAGGTGGTTGGTGTGAAGTGACCCGTGCTCCGTTGCAGGTCTGTCTTGCTCGCTACGTGGTCCGTTCACGCCAGTGAGCTAGATTTTCGAAGGGAATCCTCATTCCAAAACGCTGAACAAAGCCCAATTGACAAATTGGTCCTGCATCGCGGTTCTACCCGTTCTTTTGGGCGAAGGTTTGCATGAAATTGGCAAGGGTTTGGGCACCGGAAAGGGGGAAGGCGTTGTAGACAGAGGCGCGAATGCCTCCGACGGAACGATGGCCCTTTAGTCCGTCCATTCCGTTGGCCTTGGCTTCCTTGACGAAAGCATCTTCGAGGGCCTCGTTTGGGAGTCTGAAGGTGATGTTCATGAGGGAACGGCTGTCCTTCTGGGCGTGGCCGCGATAGAAGCCGCCGGATTGGTCGATGGCGTCGTAGATCAGCGCGGCTTTTTGGCGGTTGTGGTTGGCAATGGCAGACAAGCCGCCGGTGCGCAGGAGCCAACGCAAAACGAGATGCACGATGTAGATCGGAAACACAGGAGGGGTGTTGTAGAGGGACTTGTGCTCGACGTATGTGCGATAGTTGAGCAGGATCGGGAGCTTGGCCTGAGCGGCTTTGTCGAGGCGAAGCAGATTGTCCCGAACGATTGCAAGGGTGACGCCTGCGGGACCCGCGTTCTTTTGGGCACCGGCATAGATGAAACCGTAACGCGCAACATCGACGGGGCGAGATAGAAAATCGCTCGACATGTCGCAGACGATCGGGAGTCCCTTCGCATCGGGTTCGTGTTGCCACTGGGTTCCGTAAATCGTGTTGTTGCTGGTGGTGTGGACGTAGGCGCAGGCTTCGGAACAGTTCAGCGCGTCGTTTTGGGGGATGCGGTCAAAACCGGTTGTTTCGGTGGTGGCAGCGACGTGCGTTTGCCCGACTCGATTGGCTTCGACAAGCGCCTTTTTGGACCACTCACCGGTCAGGACGTAGTCGGCGCAGGTGCCTGGCAGAAGCAAATTCATCGGCACCATCGAAAATTGCAGCGTCGCGCCGCCGCTCAAAAACAAGACGTGATAACCGGTTGGGATGCCCAGCAGTGTGCGGAGGTTTGTTTCCGTCTCAGTCAGGATTGCCTCGAATGCTTTTGAACGGTGGCTGCACTCGAGGATGCCGATGCCGCTTGTGCCGAGTGAAAGCAGGTTGTCGCGGGCTTCGAGAAGCACGTCTTCGGGCAGAATCGCGGGTCCGGCGGAGAAATTCAGAATGCGTTGTGTCGTCATGAGGGGAAGGTACTCCGTTTTGCCCCGTTTTGCGCAGTTCGTTCGATCGAAAAGCGCGCGTCAAAACATGCGCAGGCGCTTGCGGGCACGGTATGGTGGTGGCTGCTGCGAACAGCGGCGAGCAAAGGACAAACGGGTGAAGCTGAGACGGAAGCAGGCGGTTATTGGCGCAAGCGCGTCGTGGAGAGTGCGGTTGTGCATGGGACTGTGTGTCGGACTTTTTCTGTTCGGTATGACTGGGTGTCCGGCGCAGCTGGTGCTGGTGCGGCCATATCCGGTTCCCAAAACAGAGACGTTGTTGCTCTCGATTGCGAAACAGCAGCAGGCGATAAAATCGGCGCGGTTTCGGACGAAAGCGGATGTGCCAGACGACCAGGGCGGGCGGGTGAAACTGGATGTGTCGTTTGCGGTGAAGAGACCCATGTGGTTGAGGGTCGAGGCTGAAAGTGCGCTGGCGGGGGCGCTCCTCACGCTGACGACGGATGGGCAGCGGTATCAACTGTTCGATGTGCGGAACCAAAGGTATGTAGACAGTCCTATGTCTGCGTGCAGCATGGCGCTGTTTTTGCGAGTCTCTGTTCCACCTGCGTTGCTCATGGATGCGTTGCTTGGGAGTCTGCCT
>Ga0268298_10000968_pt1 | contig 35565 bp, 30 predicted proteins | sample WWTPWeurt_MetaG_FD_194462 | JGI IMG/M metagenome (GOLD analysis project Ga0268298, IMG submission 194462) | Activated sludge microbial communities from WWTP in Nijmegen, Gelderland, Netherland - WWTP Weurt | ecosystem: Engineered > WWTP > Aerobic digester > Activated sludge | place...
AATTTCGCGAGCGGTTCTACTTCACCGAGAATCGCGGTATCACCGTCACTTACCTTGCCGCTTTGAAAAAAGACAAACTCTTTTTTCAAAAAGAAAACATTTGAAACAATAAGTCCCGCCAAGAAGATAAAAAACATCCACTTAAAAATTGCCCCTCGCTCCCAAAGAAATTTCCCCCACGCGGCAAGAAGTACAAAGGGAACAAAAGCGTTCGCGAGGAAATATCGCATCGCGATCTCATTGGCAACCGGGACAACGAGTGTAAAGAGTATGGTCGAATAGAGAAGTATAGAAACCAGTAAGAAACGTTTTCGCTCATCCTTTTCTCGCCACGCGAAGAAACCCAATAAAAAGAATCCGCCAACGGTAAACACTATCTCTGCAATCGCATGGAGAACGTCGACCGGGTGTTGCCACTGCTTTTTTTTGATGGTCGAAACGAACCGATCGCAGTGATCCGAATGCCCCAAGGCGGAGAGGATAAATCCGTTTGCCCGAATATGACAGAGCGCGTCCCGACCCATCCGACTCCCGTAACTTTTCGTACTTTCCGTTTCTCCACTCACTCCCTTCAAAAACGCCTCCGTATTTGCAAAATTACTCCTCGTCTCGGAAAGAATTTGCGGAGTGTTCAAGAAAACCGCGACACAAATCGAAAGCGCCGCCATACCGAGAGAAAGTGATCGGCGAAACACAAGAAACGCAAAGAGGAGAAGCGTGAGAAATGGGAGGAGGATGAGTAGGAACGTGTGAAGCTGGACGCCCACTCCGAGCGCGATACCGAAAAATACCGCCCACAGATACCGCCGCTTCATCTCGCGATCAAAAAACGCGAGCGCCGAGAGAAGGAAAAGCGTCGTAAAAAACGGCATCGTATTCGGATTCCACTGAAAGCGGCCATAACGAATCATAAACCCCGAAACCGCGACGAGGAGCGCGACCGAGAGACCGAGCTTTCGTCCAAACATTCGCGCAAGCAGAAAATAGATGAGCGGAATCGCCAAAATGGAAAACAGGAGATCGGGATACGCGAGCGCCGACGGCGAAAATCCGAAAAGACTCCCGGAGATATACGAAAAATAGTGCGTAACGGGACCCAATCGAAACTCTGTCCCGCCCGCCCCGGGCCCCAGAAGCGGAATCTCACCCTTCGTCATATCAAACGTGATCGCGGCATCGCGCGCCTGATCGGGACTGAACCGAAGCCAATCGTGAAACTCATACGTCCTGAGAAACGCCCCGAGGAGCACGATGGCGATGAGTATATAAGTCGTATTGCGAGAAGCCCGTATGACACAGGGAGGAATTTTCGTTTGTATTTTTTTGAGTATTTCCAGTATTTCCATAGACGGTCTTTGTATATTTATAGAAGAGAAAGCCTCTCAAGCGTATTCACCCACCACGCGCGCTTTCCCGAAATCACTCGCACCGCCTCCTTGGTTTCCCGTGTCGGTCCGTAATGCTCGATGAGAACGCGTGCCTTTTTCGTAAGCCGATTGTACCGAGCGTCGAGTGTCGCGAAACTTCCAACGGAGTCGATATTCGCGAGATTGTCAACCGTGAGATGCGCGATACCATCTTTCTCGACGAAACGAAAACTGGGATCATGTCCCGAAATAGCGAGGACGATATTCGGGTAGCGATCAAGAAACTCGATCACCTCCTTGTAATTATCCGTAAGCTTCCCGCCGGCATAGAGCGGATGATGCGAAATGAGTATAACCGGACGATCGGTATCAAGCGCTTGTTCGAGCCACACAAATTCGCTCTCGGGAACAAAACCGGAAACATAGTGATGTGGTCCTCTCGCCGCCCCATCACTCTTTCGATCGAAGTTCGTGTCCATAATCACGAAGCGCCATTCCCCTTCATCGAAAAACCGGTGATTATCGGAAAGCCCGAGAACTCCTCGCACCTCTTCCTTCGAAAGCGAGCGGAGGTCGTGATTGCCGAGCACGTATTCGGTACGCGCGTTCACCTTCCGGAACACGGAATCGATAAAACGAAATTGATCGAGCGCCTTTGCCTGCTTCACGCCGGAACTCTCCACCATATCCCCCATCTCGACCACAAACACCGGATGCCACTCGGCATTGTAATAGTTCACCACCTTTTCGAGTTCCGACGGCGCGAGACTCACCAGTTTATTCCCTACCTTTTTCCGCGTGCCGTATTCGAAGTCCCCGATCGCTCCGAACCGAAGCGACGTTTCCGCGTCTCGAACCGTTTTTTTACCGAAAGAAGCGACTGAAAATGACCACGAAACAACCAAAACTATCCCAAAAAAAATCGCCACAATCACAAGGAGTCTCGGTTGTTTTTTCCAAGACTTCCAAAACTTCCAAGACTTTCCGAACTTCAAAAACTTCGAAACGCGAAAGATCCGTCCGAAGCGGAAAAAATAAACTTTCAAAAATTCAAAAAGACGACTAATTCGCATAAGAAAATGGTATCACCAAAGGTCTTGCGTATCAAGAAAAATATTCATCACATTCGTAATTTTCGCGTTTTGGTATCAATACGATCGAATTTTACAGAGAAGCATCTTGCCAAATGCTTCACAGTGTTCAACCGGGAAGCCACCGGAATTTTCGATGCACTCAACAGAAGCGATTCTTTCTTGGTCGTTTTTTGAAATTCTCGAAATATAAAAGGACGGGGTGCTTGTCGACGAAAAACTTTCCTTTTTGACATCGTTCAAAACAAATCCGCGGTGCGAAGCGACGTATTCCATCGAACGAAATATATTCTTGAGAAGATCGGGTTTCCCCGAAAGATTCGCCTCACTTCTTCCATCACTCTCCCTTACAACATATTCGAAAAGCTTCTCCACCTCCCCGAGATATACCGAGTGTCCGTCATTTCCTTTCCCGGCGAGAAGTCTCGAAGCCGCGGCTTGAATGGTAAAAAAATTGGTGAAAACGAGAAAAATACCCATCATCAACAAAAAAAATTTCGAAATATATATCGATCTCATTTTCAGAAAAAACTCAAAAATACATCCGAGAAGCACATATGGAAAAAAGAACACGATGGAAAAATATCGAAATTCTCTGAAACCGGACGATATAACCGATAACATTAACAAAAATGAAACGAATAAAAATAAAAATATTACCGTTAGAAACGATTTCCTTCCACAATCCGATTCCAAGCGCCACCGACGGACAAAAAGAGCAAGACCGAAGAGCGAAAGAAAAAATCCGAAAAGAAAAGACGGTTGCAGAAAATAGTCCGCATTCGATTTTGATTTCAATAATTTTCTCGCGGAAAAATCACATGAGTCCTCTCCGAGAGAAGAGATCACAAAAGTATTTGCTTCGACATGGCACATGGCGGTATCCATTATGTTCGACCAACTCAAAACAGCCCCCCTCTCTTCTTTCATCGGGGAATTGAAAAATGTCCTCGTATTTGCAAACCCGGTATGCATTTCACCGAATATCTGTGGAATATTCATGCACACCGCCACCGAAAATACCACGAACCACTTTTTGGCAACGCGCCAATCCCGCTTCAACAAGAAAACCGATGAAACGGTCGCGGTGACCGAAAAAACAACAAGGGAAATCGCGTGTAACTGCACGCCAATGCCAAGCGCAAGACCAAGCATTATTCCATAACCGGTACTAACCTTTTCACGCTTCACAAAAAATTCATGAAGCGAAATCAGGAACAAAAGAACAAAAAATGGAATCGAATTCGGATTCCACGCAAAACGAGAGTATTGGATTGAAAAAAAAGAAATCGCATACAAACCCGTCAACTCAAGAGAGATGATCGAGACAAAATATCTTTTCAAGAAAAGATACAAAAGCGGAATGGAAAACACGGAAAAGAAAAAATCGGGATATGCCAAGGCATCGGGATTGGAACCGAATATTTTTGCCGAAACTATCTGAAAGTACGGGTATATCGGTCCCACGCGAAAGAGCGTTTCCTCTGTTTCACCGGAACCGCGCATGGTCGGACCCAAAAGCGGCCACTCTTCAGCACCCTGAAGCACTCGATCAACCAGAGAAGCGTCGCGTACCTGATCAAGCTCGAAAAGAAGCCAGTCGTGAAAATTATACGCACGTAAGAAAACGCCGATCGAAAAAATAACAACCAGCGTCATCGCCACGTTGTATTTTTTTAGAAAAAGATAGAGTTTTTTCATTCGTAACATTCCCAAAAATCGGAAAATTTTATTCCAGCTTCAGCGTCATAAATTCACCTTTGTGATCCTTGAGGGTCAGCGCCTGCACAAACACAAACTTCGTTTCGGGATACGCGTCGAGCACACTCGTTTTGTTGAGGACAATGTGATAGTGCCCCATCAGCACGTACTTGATATTGGGATGTGCCCCGACAATTTCCAAAAAGGTATTTCCCCATCCCCCGAGCGGCGTCTTAAGATCGTAGTCCAAAACCGGGCGATGCATGGTGATAAGCACTTTTTTGTCCATATTGAGTTCTCCTTTCAGCCAATCAAACTGCGCCGGCGAAATCGCGCCGCCCGGAAGCTCTTCCGTATCGAGAATGATGATCCGCCATTTTTCAAAATCATACGAGCGATAATATCCTCTTTCCGGAAGCGGATTCTCCTCGCCCCATATTTGGACGAACTTTTCCCGATTGTCATGATTCCCGATCGTGTGAAGAATAACGGCATCACGTTCTTTTTTTCGTTTCTCCGCATTTGCCATCGCTATTTCCTTGTACATCCTTGTCTCGTGTCCGGAATCACTGATATTGTCTCCGAGCGTGAGGTATACGTCGCCCTTTGTCTCAAGCATTTTTCCATAATATTCCGTCCACTCTCTCGGATAGACGATATTGCCCGGTCGCTCGCTTGAATAATCGCGCTTCTTTTTTCCGCCCGCGTGCATATCGGTCGTCACGTGGAGCGTGAGCGTCTCTTTTTGTTTCGGCGATGAAAAATTCGCGCGGAAAACGAAAAAAATCGCAATCAAAGAAAGCGTAAACACGCCCAAAAGAAGAACGATTGTCTTTCTTCTCCTCATAGAATAATCGTTTTCATCTTGAAACGGCTCGCATCACATCACTCCAGTGTTCGTATCCGTTCGATTCATCCTCCGCGTCATCCCCTTTTCCTCGAGTGCTTATGTCAAAACTCCCGCCGCGTTTGTCGAGAACAACGACGCGGAGGTCGCCGATATCCCACTGATCATCCTCGGCGTTGCCGCCCGGCTTTGCTTTGGTGAGGGTATACTTGCAAAAACTCGGTCCGTCATAGGTGCGCGAGCGGCGAATCCGCTCGTCTCCCGCAAATCGAAAGGCGTACAGAAAAGTATGCATAAAATCATTCGCCTGTCCTTTGTATTCAATCATGATATTTTCGTGCGGACAGTCTTTGATCATATACTCGGTCGCCCGCTTTATTTGCCCCCAGGTCCACCACATATCGTCTTTTTTCATCTTCAAGACCACGGTGTCTTTTTTGGGTGAAACATATTGATGCGTCGACATCCGAATTTCCGAAAGCCAGTGATAGGTATAGAACATATTCGAACCGAGACTCGCCATCAGAAGTACGATAGAGACGAACAAGAAAATCGGCTTCTTTTTTCCGTTACACGGCACGAGCGCGATCATCCCAAGTATGAGAACCGGCACAAAGAGCATCGGGAGGAAAAAACGCGGCTTATCAACGGATGTCGAAATAGGAATGAAAAGGAGAAAAAACGTCAGTATCCACAGCAAGAGCGCGAGCAATATATCCCGTCTCGATTCGTCTCGTTCTTTCCAGAAAAACCATCCGAGCAAAAAACATCCTCCTCCACAGAGTAAGATACCTGCGTACTGAAACGGTTTCGGTCCACCGAAATATCCGGTCGCGATACGGAAGAAGTATTCGCCGAAATTCTTTGCCACGTACCGGATATTTTCCACAAGCGTTTTCCCGGACTCCTTGACTCCCACCGCCTCAAACAAGTGTCCTAAATTTCGACCGCCGCTCAAAAGTTCGCTCGCGATAATCGGCGTATATACGAGAAAAACAATCGCGCAAAAAATACCAAAGCCGCGCCACGACCACGCGGCGCGAACACGACGCCATCGAAAAAAAGAGAAGAGCACGACAAATATCGGAAGCGCCGCCAAAACCGTGAAGTGCAATTGCGAAACAATCCCATAGGAAAGACCGAGAAGCGCGTACCAACGCCCGCGTTTCAAATTGTCTTCCGAGAGAATTCGAAGGAAAGCGTACAAAAAGAGGAGGCAGAAAAACGTGGTCGAATTCGGATTCCATGAAAATCGCGAATACTCGATTGCCAAAAATCCATGCGAAAACACCACCGTGAGCGCCATCGACCAATCCCGATCAAAGAGCCGTCGCGCGAGAAGAAAAAAGAGCGGAATGCAAAGGAGCGAAAAGAGCAGCGTCGGGATCGACAGTATCCCCGGAGAAACCGATTGGAACAGCAGAGCGGAAGCTGACTGGAAATAGTAAAATGCCGGACCCAAGCGAAGCTCGGTTTCACCGGCGCGCGGCCCCAAAAGCGGAAGCGCACCTATCCCTCCTTCGAGGACATTGAGCGACACCATCGCGTCCCTCACCTGATCGGCCTTGATAATCATCCAATCCTCGTAGTGCGCGACGCGCAAAAATATCGCCCCCGCGATAAGGACCAAAAACACCACTAATTTCCCGTCACGCAATTTCTCAAAAAAATATGAATATTTCATAGTGTTATTCTTCATCCTCGCTCGCGCTTTCCTCTTCTTGCTCTGGTGGAGCATTGCCGGCGCCACCGAAGAAAACATCCCCCCAAAACAAACGGTCCGTCGTTCGATGCTTGTCCAACCACGGCGCCGGTTTGTTTCCCGTTGATTTCTTGTCAAATGTGAAATTCGAATCAATCGATCGGTTGGCGAAAGAAATTTCCGCGACCGCGATTTGCCCGACGCTCTCAAAGGAAAGGATGGAAAATGAGATGTCAAACTTATCAATGACCGCCTGCACTTCGGTCTGCTCCTCCGGCACAATGGCAAAAAACCGCGCTTGCGGGTCGGCATTCACCTTCATACTTTCAAAAACAAAATTGGGATCGCTCTTTTGCTTCTGTTCGAAAAGATAGGTCATGGGTGCGGTATGTTCAGGTTTCACGTAAAAGTACAGTCGATCGCCTTTTTTCAGTTTGCCAAAGATGAGATCCGCCGCCCGCTCGAGCTGTCCCAAGGTAACGCCGTCTTTGTTTTTCAAAATGAGCGTCCGCGAAACCGGCACATCACCCTTTTGTGACGCTCCCTGTTCATGGAACCAGAGATATATTCCCCGCACATTCAAACCAAAGAGAGCGACAAATACCGCGAGTCCCGCGAGCATTCCGGCGCGTTTCCATTTTTCTCGCGCGTATTCAAAGAGAACACCCCAGAGGAGAAACGGGATCGGGAGTACGACCAAGAAAAATCTCGGTCGAAGCTGAAAAGCAACCGGAATGGAAAGGACGAAAAACACACCCGCCCAAACGAAGAGGAGTCGAAAAAAATCTTTTTCCTTTCCCTCCGGGAGCGCACGAAGACGAAGTATTGCGACACAAAATCCGATCGCGAGAAGCGCGAGTGTCGCGGCAATCGGGAGACGATTCTTCTTTTTGCTGTCGGTTACGCACTCTGCCGTCGTAAGGAGACACCAGTATCGCGTATTCTCCGACCATGCTTTTTCGAGGCTTTCGGAAATCGGCTTCGCGTCTTGTTTCTTCATCATCGCCTCAAAGAAATTTCGCGTGTTCTCACCGTTTCGAAGAATATCATTCGCGATAATCGGCGCCGAAAGAAACAGAAGTATCGCCATGGCAACTCCCGCGTATTTGAGAATCGGGACATATACTTTTCTCGAGAACACCTTCCGTATCGCTTCTCTCTTCCACAGTCCGAAACGCCACAACAAAAAAAATCCGGTTATGCCGAGTAAACTCATCATCCCAAAAAAATGAAGTTGCGCCCCGATGCCAAACCCGAGTATCCAGAGCGCGAGGAAAAAATATTTTTTCTTCGCGTTTGATTCATTCACACATCGAAGCATTCCATACAGCGAAAGAAGGAGAAAAAACGGGAGCGGATTCGGATTCCACGCGAAGCGCGAATACTGGACGCCGATAAAAGAAACGGAAAGAAGTGCTGAGACGAGGAGCGATGTCGGAACCGAAAGAGCGAGCCGAGCCAAGAGGAACAGCATCACGATCGCGAGCGTACCGAAAAGAAGATCGGGGTAGGAGAAAACCGCCGGATGCGTCGAGTCAAACATCGCGCCGGAGAGATACTGAAAAGAGTAAGAAGCGGGACCGACGCGGAGGAGTCCCTTTTCAAGATCAATCGCGCCAACGCGTTGTCCCAAGAGCGGGAGATACGCGGGTCCCTTTTCGACCGCGTCCGAAATAAGCATCGCGTCGCGCGCCTGATCGAGCTTGAAGTAGAGCCACTCGTCAAAATTGACGGCGCGAAGCCCAAACCCGAGCGCCACAATCGCGAGAAGCATCACCCCCGTCAAAAATTTCCGAGCAAAGAAAACACGCATAATGCCTATTCTTCATTCTTATTCCTGCATCCTTCATTCTTCATTTTTAATTTTTCATTTTTAATTTTTCATCCCCCCCCTTCACTCCCCAAATATCCTCACCGTGACATTTTTGTAGGATTCCCCCTCAACGTCTATCGCTTTCCCATTGCGAATAGAAGAAACCTTCACATTTTCAAAGGTAAGATTTCGAATCGGACTCTCGGGAAGTCCCTGGAGAAAATACGGCGATTTCGCCCACTCGACCGTGATGTTTTTGAATGAAATATCGCGAAAGACGGGCGATCGACTGGTATCATCCTTTCGAAGCGGCGTCCCGTAGCGCATATCAATCTGGATCGCGTCAAAGACGGACTTCTCCACCTCTATATCCTCGAAAAAAATATTTTCTATCGCGCCGCCTCGCCCCCGCATACTCTTCATCCGGAGGGCGAAATCGGAACGAACGATATCCATATCGTAGGCGAACACATTGCGAATGCCGCCCGACATTTCGCTTCCCAGGGCGATACCGCCATGTCCGTCCTCGACCGCGCAATCGTGAATCACGATATTTTCCGACGGTTTCCCGACACGAAGCCCGTCGCGATCTTTCCCCGACTTGATCACGATCGCGTCGTCCCCGGCGCGAAAGAGCGAGTCCTGCACGATCACGTTGCGCGATGAATCGATCGCGATACCGTCGGTATTGCGCGCGTCGGTATAGACTTCGACGTCGCGCACGATGATGTTTTCGCTATAAACGGGATGAATCGTCCAGCTCGGGCTCGCCAAGATTTTCACGCCCTCAATCAAAATCCCGCGACACCCGACAAATTGAATGAATGACGGTTGAAGCGCGTCTTCCGGCACCGCGAAATTTCGCTTCGAAACCGGCGCGCCCTCGTCCGCCATTTTTTCGAGCTTCTGAAGCGACGGTTCCTGTATTGCGTTCCAATCCTGCCACATTTTCCCGTTTCCATCGAGCTCGCCTTCACCGGTTATCGCGATATTTGTACAATCTCTCGCATACACAAACGGCGAGTAGTTGGAGAGCTCTATTCCTTCAAACCGTGAAAAGACCGCCGGCAGATATTCCTTCACGTCGTTGCTAAATATGACGCGCGCGCCCTTCTCGAGATGGAAGTCGATGTTACTCTTCAAATGAATGGCGCCGGAAAGCCAGAGTCCCTTGGGTACCGTGACCCGCCCGCCGCCCGACGAGGCGCAGGATTCGATCGCCTTTTTGAAGCTCTCGGTATTGGAAATTTTCCCGCCGGGAACGGCGCCAAAATTGGTGATGACACACTCCCGATCGGGAAAGATCGGTTCGGCAATCTCCGGCATCGCAAAGGGAGCCGCCCGAAGCGGCGTCGCCCGATAGGGCGCTTCCCGCTTCATTTCTCGTTCCGCAGCAAGCGCCTCCGTGTCAACCGAAACACCCCCCGACGCGAATATTCCCACAGTCGCGTATATCATTCCCACCCCTCCCAAGGCGAGCATTCCAAGTGCCAAAAACCGATCACTCCCCCGCCGCAATCCGGCACATACCTTTTGGAAACACGATTTCATACCCTCTAGCATACGCCAAAATCTCCCCTTCGCCAAGGTGCTTTGAACGAAAAATCCCCGTTCTTTTTAGAAACGGGGATCGGTGTTTTTTTGCTTTCGTTATCAATAACGATAATAACGACGCGGTGGCGGCACGGAATCCCGATGGCGAGGACGATATGGCCTCACATCAGGGCAATCGCCAAGTACCCGGCATCTGCACTCTCGCTTCTCGGCACCATGGAGTCTATAACACGGGGGCGGCGCACTCCTATAGTAACCCTCAGGAGGCGGGGCGCACGAAGTAGAACCTGAAATTCCTGCAAATACAAAAACCCAAAAGAAAGGAACAAAAAACTTCATTTCATTTCTCCCAAGAACACAGACCAAAAGAAGGTACCACACCAGCCTATCCTCTATATCACAAGAAGCGCGCTTTGTCCATCATTTTGACCGACCCCTGAATGCGAAATATGTCGGCATTGCGAAAAACCTTATTCTCTGCTGCCGGATTTGACAAGAAACAAGCCCAACCGCCGAAAACATCAGCGGTTTTTATAAACCAACGATGTTCTCAAACAAAACGATATCTCCTTCGTGTATTCCCTTTCTCCTACATGTATCAGCATTGAGTTCAAGCACGCGGTCGGCGGGTTCGCGTGGAGAATAGACTCTCTGTTGATCGCGAAAATCCACATCGCGTTCAATATGAATGATTTTTCCGTCACGGATCCAGAGGATATCAAGCGGAAATCGCATTCCCTTCATCCAAAATCCGTACCGATCGGGTCGCGGAAAAATGAACAGCATACCGCACGTCTCACAGAGACTGTCCCGATAGCCGAGACCGCGGGACTGTTCCTCTTGTGTCTTGGCGACTTCAACCGAAAATGAAGCGTTTCCAATCATCACCCGCGGACCGCCTAAAACGAATTTTTTCTCTTGCGGGAGAAGAAAATATCCAGCTCCCAGGAGAAGAATCAATCCTATGAAATACGCACTATATCGCTTCATACCGTTTGCGTTTTTTGCCCCGTATTAACAGTTTTTCGCACCCACGCGAGAAAAGAAATCACCAGCCCGCATACCAATACAAAAGAAAGTGTCTTCCCGAACGCGCGCGTCGAAAGCGCCAATATGCCGACGCCGGTTGTGAAAATAGTATACCACGCCACAATACGTCGATCCGACCATCCGATATCGCGAAGACGGTAGTGAAGATGTCTGAAATCGCCGTGAAAGGGAGACGTTCCCGATCGCAGGCGCTCGACAAATACCCAGAGCGCGTCGAGAACGGGAAGGAGGAGCACCAAGAGCGCCGTCGCAATCTTGGTGCCGGAGAGAACGGCGAGCGAAGAGATCGCAAAACCGATAAAAAACGATCCGCTGGTTCCCGCCAATATCCGCGCGGGCGGAATATTCCAGAAAAAAAGCGCGAGTATGGAACCAAAGAGCGCGGCGGAAAGAATACCGATCGGCGGCTGACTCACTTCGGGAGAGAGGGCGAGCAAAAAAATCACCGAACAAGAAACAAGCGAAATACTCGGCAAAAGCCCATCAATCCCGTCCGCCCAATTGAGCACGTTCATCACCAATACGATCCAGAAGAGGAGTGCGAAGAATCCAATCGCCACTCCCATCGGAATCGTTTCCAGAGACACGTGTCCCATAAACGGCATGGGAAGCGAGAGTATGCGGAAACCGCTCGCAAAGAGCATACTTCCGAGCGCTATCTGAAAAACGAGTTGAATTTTCCACCCGAGTTTTTTGACATCGTCCCACAGTCCGAAAGAGAGTATGGCAATCGAACCCAGTATCATTCCGAAAAGCGCCGGAGTGATAACGAGGCGATCATTCGAAAGTACCGAAAAGAGAAACCCGAGAAGAACGGCGACTCCGCCAAAACGCCTCGTACGTGGAAAAAACGCCGATCCCATATTCTTGCATCGCGCGACTATTGCTTGAAGCAAAAATAAAATGCAAACAGCAACGGTAAAACCGGAAAGAAAAGGTTGAACATAAAAGAACCATTCCATAGACTAATTAACCATAACGAGCGAAAAAACCGCGATAAGAGCGGAAATATGAAGAAAAAACGATCCAACCGAGAGGAGCAGAGAGAGAAAAGCATCACCCCTCCGCAGACAAAACGCGATCAAAAGCGTGTTTATGGCAAAAAAAATCGTCGTCATACACGGGACAAGGAATGCCTGCCATGGCGAACCGGTCAGGTCGATGCCGAAATACGTGTTGTACCGAAGCACAATCATTCGTTCATCGAGACCGATCGCAAAAAAAACAATCCCCCACAATGCCGCGTCGAGGAGCAGTGAAATGAAAAAGAAAAAAGACACGAGACCACTCCGAAAAAGAAGCGGTACCCGAAAAACGGAACCGCCCCTCACATCTCCGGAAACAACAGTCCGTCGCAATATTCGCATACAGGTTCTACAGAAGTTTCTCGGCTGTTCCCGACTCTTCGAGCTGTGCGGCCGTGCCGTCGCCTCGCGTCCGAGAAATTTGATCTTCCACCTTCCCGAGACGCTTGTCGGCTTCTTCATACTTCTTCGCCGCATTGGAAATATGTCCGCCGAGCGTTTCAAATTCCTTCGAGAAACGGTCATACTCCCGTCCGAGCCGGTCGAGATTCCCCATAATTTCTTTGGCGCGTTTCTCTATTTGCATCCCCTGAAGTCCGAGGAGGAGTGTCCGCATATAGGCATAGAAGGAGTTGGGCGACACCGGCACAATCTTTTTCTTGAAGAGATATTCCGCGAGCCCATCCCCTTCATTGTCCTTGACGACGATTTCGTAGTAGACGTTTTCCGCCGGAATATACATCAATGCGAAATCGAGCGTCCCCTCTTCGGGCACGATATATTTCCGCGCGATCGCGTCCACGTGTTTCCGAACATCATTCGAAAAAAGTTTCCGATACTGTTTTCGATCTTCATCAGAATTCGCTTCGACCAACTTCTTGAAATTTTCGAGCGGAAATTTGGAGTCAACGCTGATGATACCACCCTTCAAATGTATCGCCGCGTCCACCGCCTCGCCGCTCTTGAACATATACTGCATCGTGTAGTGCTCGCGCGGAAGCATCTGAGAGAGCATATCGCCGAGCATCAGTTCGCCGAAGCCGCCGCGAAGTTTGGGCGAGCGCAAAATATCCTGAAGCGATCGCACGTCCTTCCCGACCTCAAGAATGCGACTGCTCGAATGTTTCACTTCTTCGAGCGCGACCCCCACCTCGGTGCGCACCTTGCCCATCTCCTTCCCGACTTCACCGAAAGAATGCGCCGCCTTATCGAGGCGATCATTGAGTGTGCGCGTATTATCTTCGAGGCGATGATTCATATTCGCCTGAAAGTTTCCGATCTGTTGCAGGAACGACGACGAAAAATGATGCATCTCTTCCGCCATATTTCGATGCATATCCCCCATCCGACGAATCAACTCCTCCCGGAGCATATCCGCCTCCGCCTTCCCGGAATTCTTCGCCCCGCGAAACTTGTCATACACAAGAAACGCCATGACCCCGACAAGGAGAAAAGCTATAAGAAAGAAAAAAACATCCATAAAAAATTCGGATTTCGAGTTTTAAAATTTGAGACCCTAACGTCCTACCGCCTTAGTCCGGCGACGAAGCGTTTGAGTTCGGGGACTTTATTGACGATTTCGCGCATCGGATTTTCGAGGAACTCCATAAGGAAGCGATCCATCATATTGAGGCGATACTGCAATTCCTCGCTGTTCATCAATACGAAGCGAATCTCGCGACCGACTTCCGCCTCGACATACCCGATCGCCGCCTTGAGCTTTGAGCGACTCGGATTGTTCACGACGAGAATCATATCCGCCTTGCTCTTTTGATAATTCAAAAAAATCCCCGAAACCAGGAGAAGTCGTACATCGCCGACCGCCTGAATTTTCTTGAACATACTCTCGTAGACACTCGAATCGGGACGAACAAACAATGTCCGCAATTCCGCAAAGAACGGAAAATTCGGATTGACCGAGAAGAACGGTTTTCCGGACTTGGTTTTTTCGATCAAAAAGTTGATGCGCACCAATTGGCGCGCCTCTCGCAACAAAGGACTCCGAAGCAAAATCGCCTTTTCGGATATTTCTTCCGTGGTGTAACTTTTTTCGGGATTCAAGATAAAAAGGCGCAATAATCGCGCCCGTGTCTTCGATCCGAAGAGCGTCTCAAACATATCCGACATAACGGTGTGCAAGAAAAGATAATCTTCCCCCTTTCTCCGATTATACGAACCGCCTCGCGGAAAGTCAAAGCCGTGAAAAATATTCTGTGCTATAATAGGAGGCATCTATGACAAAAAGGATTGATCCGCCGAAAACTCCACGAGGCGGCAGGCAGGTGTTTGAAAAAATCGCGCCATCAGCTACCGAGATATCCGTTGCGCGAAGCGGCTTTTTGAAGCCGTACGCAACCTGTTTTCAGCATTTGCCCGACAATATCGCGCGGGAACCGCTCGGACTTCTCGCGGGTGTTTTGGTTATCCGCGACCGAAGCGAAAACTCCGCCTATATCGTCAACTTTCTCTCCTCGCTCGCCAAGAAGGAATACTACGGCAATCCGCGCCGAGACGCCATTGAAAGCTTCGAAGCTTCCCTCAACAAAATCAACCTCGGACTCGCCGAGCTCGCCAAGGAAGGAAATACCGAGTGGATCGGCACGCTCGACGCCGCCCTCTGCTCCATCGAGCGAAACAACCTCCACTTCTCGGTAGCCGGAAAAGCAAAAGTACTCCTCTTTCGCGATGGGCGATTGTCCGACGTAAGCGCCGGCCTCGCGGATGAAGACCCCGACCACCCCATGAAAACCTTCACCGATGTGGCGAGTGGCAAAGTTTCTCCCGACGACCGCATTATCATCACCACACCCGAAATTTTTTCCACCCTCTCCGAATCCGAATTGGAACGATCCGCCTCCCGACTCCCGGGCGAACAGTTCGAGCGATTCCTTCGAACCGCCCTTGTCAACAAACTCGATCTCTCGGCAACCGTTCTGATTGATATCGGAACCGTCACGGAATACGAGCGTCCGCTCGCGCCGAAACGCTCACTCGCGACACCGGTTTCCATACCAAACGCCTGGAGCCGGGCTATTTTCGAGGCTTCGAAAAAACACGGAAACAGCATCGAGGACGGTCTCAAAGAAAAACAAGAAGAAAAGAAAGAACGCGTAGACAACAAGACCGGTCATATCTACGTCACCGGCGAGACGTCAAAATATGAGGAAAACGAATTCCGGGAACGCCTCCACCTTTTTCTTGAAGATGCGCGGCGACTCTTGCAAAGAATAGGGCATTTCATTGGAAGCCGAGTCGTTCCGGCCGCGCTTTCTCTCGCGAAAAGACTTCGAGATATCCCGTTCCAATTCATCGCGCACATCCTCCAAAAACGGAAAGAACGTAGGGTGGAGGATCAAGAGGTGTCCGCGCTCTCATTTCAAGAAGTGTCTCCGGATACGCAAAAAGAGTCCACTCCCCTTCCGGAAGAAATCGAGGTGCGCACGGCGACCGTCCGTCGTTGGTCAACATCACTCTCTTCGTTTTCCAAGAAAACAATTCGAACCCTCCGCGTATTCACACCCGCTCCAGCTTCAGAGGAAAATGATACAACTCCTTCTCCTCAAAATGAGCCGAGCGAAAAGAGTTTCCAGAAATATGTCCAGAAATCTCTTCACTTTCTCATCATCGCCTTCCGGAAAATAACCGCTTTCATACAAACACTTTCAAAAAAGCAAAAGCTCTTTTCCGCCTTGGCCATCGCGATTGGCGCGCTTTTTCTCTTCCTCTGGCTCTCTCCAAGCAAAGAACCCTCCGCCTTGAAAGAGGAGTCTCTACAAAATATTCCCCAAGAGCCGATCGCTCCTCCCACCTCCCCACTCTCGAGTGACAAAAACATTCGCTTCGTGGCAGATCCGCCGGTTATTTTTCGCGGTAACGGAATCATCGCCGTGCTCCAATTGGGAAATACCGTCTTCCCCATTCAGAAGGATGCCCTCTCCAGCATCAATCAAAACGGCGGCGAAGCGATACGCGTCTCATATCCCAACGCCGCGATCGCGAGGGACGCCACCGTTATGTCCGATCTCAATGCAATCCTTATCCTTGGAGAAGACGGGAAGCTTTCTTTCTTTACTCCGACAACCGGAACATTCACCGAGGAAAGCATCTCCGATTCAAATGATTCTTCCATCACCTCGATCGGCGCATCCTCAACCTATCTCTATACCTTAAACATTTCTGAAAACGCAATCCTCCGCTATCCGAGAGCCCCCGGCGGGTTTGGCGCGGGAACACGCTGGCTCAAAGAATCCGTTTCACTTGAACCAGACACTGTTTTTGCGATAAGCGATTCAATCTATACCGCCGACCGTTCCGGTATTCGCGCTTATTTTCGCGGACTTCAAAAAGACATTTCCTTTGAAGTTTCAGCAACACCGATAGTCTCAACCGCTCTCTTTGCCGACATCAATACCCCGACCCTCTTCGTCCTTGACGGCAACAACGGCCGAATTATCGAGTATCAAACCGAAAGCGGAATTATCCTCACACAATACACCCATCAATCCCTCGTCGGAGCAACCCGTTTCACGGTCAACTCCGCAACCAGAACCGCCTTCGTCGCGGCAAACGATACCGTCGTTATGGTGGATATGAGATGATCCCAAGAAGCTATGGGGTTGCCCGGCATCGATACTGCGTCATCGCGGAATTCACTTCGGAAAATGGGATAATAATTGGCTCATCGAGAGTCGTGTCAATACAGTAGACAAATGAAACCTCTCCGCAATCCGGTCGTATATTCACCTCGAATTCTTGTCCCGTCGGACTCACGCTGATAAAAGGCGTCACGACACAATTCGGAGAGGTGGGCGAAGGAAACCGCCAGGTAGGATCACTTGTTGTCGCGTAGCCGGAAAATCTTCCCGTTTGTTGATGCCAAACGAGAAGTCGTTCCCGGATTGAGAGAAGGATAGATTGCGGTGTGCGAGAATTGGTATTCGCTGTAGCCGGAACACTTGGATTCGTACCGTTGGCTGTCGGGGACATTTCCGGTGTCGATGTGTTCGGCTGGGCGGGAGGCGATACCGAAGGCGCGCCGGAAGAATCAGCGCCCCGCACTCCCCCCTTCTGTTTATTGGCATCAAGCGGCGTGTCTACAATCGTCGAAGGAACATATCCTCTTTGCGGTATTGCCGGAACATCGGGAGCAACCATCGGCTTTTCTTCGATGAATACTCCATAGAAGAGAACACTCAACGATACCGCGGCAAGCATAAAAACTTCCGCTCGGGCAAACAGAAAAAGTCGATTCCCATCATTCTTCCCTCCCATAGGGACTGATGCGCTCCTCTCCTTTTCTCTTTCCTGAAATGAAGCGACGCTCTCTTCCGAGAAAAACTGGGTCTTATTTTCCATATTCGTGCTCATAAGTGCGATGTTTTTTATTTTTGTTGCCTCCTCAAAGTTGAAACCAGGAGTCCTCCGACAACCACAGCGGAAATAATAAGCGCTACCCAAGGAATAAAAGTATACCGCTCCGTAAAGCGACTTTCTTCCCGATCGCACGCATCGCCACTCCCATCCCCATCTGCATCAAGCTGATCGCGATTCGGATAATTCTGACAATTGTCCACGCTATTCGCAACACTATCTTTGTCATAGTCATCGCAGACGTCTCCCAGCCCATTCGCGTTCTCGTCTTTTTGATCCGAGTTTTTCATACGAACACAGTTGTCATAGCGATCAGGCGCACCATCCTCATCCACATCGGCCATTTTATAGAGCGTGTTTGAAAGAGTAGGAGACTCAGCAATTCGAAGTACATCTTTATCAATGGAAAGATTTGAAGGTTCTCCTACCGCGTAGGAAACCATTCGATCCGGATTGGAATAAATCGCGTATACCTCGCCCGGTCGCGCCAAAAATCGAATCGAACTCCCCGCAGTCGAAATACCGTCTCGAATCGGAAGTATCTCCGCGATACGAAGCGGCTGGACATAGGAAAGTCGTAGTGTCCACTCGGTCCCCGTCTCCCGGGGAAATCGTAGCGTTTGATCGGAAACCCTCGAAGATGCTAAAACGATTTTCTCATTTCCATTTTGCACCCGACGAATTTCCGCGCGCGTCGGAAGCGCCACGTATCGGTCAAGATCAAGCATGAACCCCGAGAGCGTTTCGGGACGGTCAAAGATGAAGCGAATTTCCGCCGTATTCTCTCCGGAATCCCGAACAAGGAAATCCGTGCTCGTCTTAAAATTCTGATCCAAAAGAAAAGAAGCATCCCTACTTTCTTCCCCTGCGAATATTGCTCGAATGCTTACCGGTCGGATATCGCTCATTTCAGTCCTAAACAAAGAGGGCTGAAACGAATGATTAGTCTCTTCAAATACAAGCGCACGCGCTCCTAAAATTTGATCAAAATCGGAGAGAGGAACCTCTACAACCGTCGGTACCGAAAGAGGAATACTCCCGATTTTTCGTACCGATTCAAATGCTGAAAGAGTATCGGAGACGCTTTCATTTTCAGCCGCGCTCAAAGCTGACGGAAATATGAAACAGACTGAAGCGCCAAGAAAAAGAGTAGCTATTTTCGCGGAAGGGACAGCTAATGAAGTCTTTTTTGCTCGCCCCAAAAACGCCGTTACGAGAAAGAGAATGCCGATCGTAAGAAACGTAATAATCCTCCCGACAATACCCATATTCCAGACATCCACAAAAAGAAGCCGTACCGTAACAAGCATCATAATTCCACCGCCAAGAACACGGGATTCCGAATGACCAACCGTACCGCCCCGAACATAGAGTGCGATCCCGGAAAGCGTATAGAGGATAAGCGTCAAGAGAGTCGCCGTATCGCCATCGTCAATCGCTCGATGAAGTCCGTACCACACGAGAAACAATACATAGAGCGTCGTAAGAAGCAAGAACACCCCGTACGAAAATCGTTCTTTTTCGCTTTTCTTCGATTCAGCGATGTGAAACAATATCCCAATTCCAAAGGAAACGACCGCGAGCGTGAGAATTGCGAAAAAATCCTTGGTAAAAACGGGGATGACGGAAGTGTCTGATCCATATCCGATGTATCGAAAGACTGAAGCATACCGATCAAGATTCTCCAAGGAAAGCGCAATTGGGATTATCATAAGCCATGAAAGCCTCTTGGCCGCTTCCCACGAGCGCATCAGGAGGAGCGTTCCCGAAACCAGCAATCCCGTTTCCAACGCAAGCGTCATCGTCAGCGTCGCTCCGGAAAGTTCAAAGGCGGTCGCGGCAAAGAAAAAGAGGACGGCATTTCCCGAATAGAGATACGCGGGAAGCGCGATACCCGTCACGCGAAAGAGGACATATGAAGCGCCCGAGAAAATGACAGCAACTACGAGCGTGACGAAGCTTTGCAAGGAGTCCGGCACAAAGGTATATATCCATCCAAGGAGAAGAAGCCCGTTCATCGCCACCACCGCCACGTCTTCCTGCTTCATTAGTCGGTCTTTCAATACGCCAAGAAGCCCCGAAACAAAGAAAAGCGCGGCAAAAAGAAAGGCAAACGAGAGCGCTTCCGACCGAGCGACCGAACTCATTTCAAGAATAAACGGGAGACTGTAAAATATATTGAGAAAGAGCGCAACCACCGTCAGCATGCGCCAGCCCGTCAACCGAACAATCCAGAGTGTCCCCAAACAAAGAAAGAAGAGATACGAAAAAAGTCCGACAAAATTCGCATCGGGACTTCCAACCAAAAACGGCGCGATCGCGCCCGAAACGAGACTCATCAGCGCGACCGATTGAGAACGATATACCACGCTCGCGTAAGCGGTAAAGAAGACGGTAAGCGTCATCATACCGAGCGCTGAGAGAGGTGTAAAAAAGTCATACGCCGTACGCGCGGCAAAAATAGTGAGAAGAATAATCGTCGTCCCAAGTCCCAAGAGCACGCCTCCTTGATTAACCACCGCACGCATCCGGAAAAAGCCAAAGGCGAGTATTCCGACGCCCACCAAAACACCAATCGCGATCCGCCCCATGGGTCCCACCCAATTATTCATGAACGCGTACGTCACGAACCACACCATACCAAGAAGAAACAAAAACGCCCCCACTTTCATCGGCCAATCCTCGGTCAACCACGACGAAAAAGCAGGCGGTTTTGCCGGAGTCGAAGACGGTGCATACGAAGGCGGCGGGGGTGGCGGCGCGACAGAAGGCAATGGAGCTGCGAAAGCTGGTGCCGAAGAACTCTCCGATCGAACGTCTCCCGATTTCTCAAGCGCCTCAACTCGACGAGAAAGCTTCACCACCGCCTCTTTAAGCGTCTGGATATCCTGAAGCGCTTCCGATCCAAACGATGTTGACTCAGTCATAAGTAACGGAAAAGGATTACACCCGACGGGATTATTATATCACAAAAAAACAGCCCCCCGATTTCTCGAGGGCTGTTTTATTCTTGCTCCAAAAAATAGCTGAATTACTTGAGCGTCACTGTGGCGCCGGCTTCTTCGAGCTTTTTCTTCATCGTTTCAGCATCCGCCTTAGCGACTTTTTCTTTCACTATCTTGGGCGCGCCATCTACTACGTCCTTTGACTCCTTGAGTCCGAGACCCGTGATTTCTCGCACCGCCTTGATCACATTGATTTTCTGTCCGCCCGCCGCCGTGAGTTCGACATCAAATTCGGTTTTCTCCGCCGGCGCTTCTGCCGCCGCCGCACCTCCCGCCATCGCGGGACCCATCATCATAGGAGCCGCCGCCGACACGCCGAATTTCTCCTCGAGTACCTTCACCAATTCCGAGAGGTCAAGCACGCTCATCTTCTCGATTTCCTCAACCAACTTCGCAAACTTCGCCGGCACCGCGGCCGCTTCCTTTTTCTCTTCGGTCATACGATTAAAATAAAAAAGTTACACAATAAAAGCCACAAGCTACTTGCTACTCAAGCTTTTTGCTCGGCTATTCTCCCAAGCACTCGAACCAAACCCGACATATTCCCCGAGAGCGTCCGGACAAATCCGGAAATCGGCGCCTGAAGTGTCCCGACAAGCATCGCTCGAAGTTCAAGAAGAGACGGGAGTTTCGAAAGCGCCAACACCTCATCCTTCGAAAGCGCCTTTTCTCCAAGCGATCCCGCCGCGATAACCAGCGCCTTATGTTTCTTCGAAAACTCGGAGAAAATTTTCGCCGCTGAAACTTCGTCGGGAGAAAATGCCGTCACGATCTGCCCCGGCAATACCGTCGCATCAACCGGAATTCCGGCGGACTTGAGCGCGATCGAGAGAAGCGTCTTCTTCATCACGCGAAGCGATCCCCCGCTCTTGCGCATTTCGCGCTGAAGCTCCATAGACTCCTTCACGGTGAGCCCCGCGTACTCGGCGAAGACGATTGACTTGGACTCGCGTGCTCGTTCCGTCACCTGCGCCACGATTTCTTCTTTCTGTTTCTTGGTTTGCATAAATAAAAATTCTTTCTTTACCCTTATCTTCCACTGAGAAACTCGACCCTGTTTCCCGAACCGAATACAGATAATAAAAAAATCCGCTTTCCGCGGACATTCAAGTAAACAGTGTCGGAAAAAACATTTCCCACGCTCTTTCCTCGTGAGGATTTCCGCTTCAGAAGAAGCACCTCATGTCTTTGGAAACTTTTTCGAATTGTGAAGCACTCTCGCTTACTCCGCCTTTGCCGGTTCAGAATTCTCTTTCTGTTTCTCCGAGGGAGTGGCAACCGAAACAACACCCGAATCTTTTGAAGACTTCTCGGAAACAACTGGTGCCACTACCTCTTTCGCAACCGGTTTCGGCATTTTCACGCCTCGCTTCTTCCCGGCGAGAATCCCTTCGCGAACAAAGAGATTGTACGCCGTATCCGAAAGCTGAGCGCCCTTCCCAATCCAGTACCGCGCTCGACCCCCCTCCAAAACCGCCTTCTTGGAATACGGATCATAGCTTCCCAAAACCTCAATATGACGCCCACCGGGCGCCGTCGTATGTTCCTGCACTACCACCCGGTAATTCGGACGGTTTTTCCTGCCGGTTCTATTGAATCGAATCATTAACATAGCATTGGTCTCTTTCAAGAGGTTTCTCCCACTCTAGCGCGGAAACAAGGCGCTGTCAATGCCCCGATTCAACTTCGCGGATATTCCCGTGAGACCCTACCTGATCCAGGCGGACAGAGAGAATCTTGGAGACGCCATCTTCCCCCATAGTCACGCCATAGAGGATAGAGGCATTTTTCATCGTTTCGCGATTGTGAGTAATCGCGATAAATTGCGTTCGTTCGGAAAGTTCCGACAGGAGCGTACCGAATCGCCGAGAATTCGCCTCATCGAGCGCCGCTTCCACTTCGTCGAGCACGCAAAAAGGCGGCGGGTTGTGGGCGATAATCGCAAAAAGAAGCGCAAGCGACGTGAGCGATCGTTCGCCGCCCGAAAGCATCGCGAGGTTCGAAATTTTCTTTCCCGGAGGAGACGTGACGATGTCGATGCCGATTTCGGTTTCATTTTTTTTATTCACCGCACCTGCGTCATCCCCTTCTCCACTTTCCGCTCCGATCGCATCCTCTCCCGAAGCGAGATTGTGTCCCCGATGCTCCGCGGAAACTTTCACCAATTTCGCCGATCCTCCGCCAAAAATAATCCCGAAGTAACGATTAAATTCCCGATTCACTTCTTTCCATGCAGCTTCAAATTCCGCGTGAATTTTTGTTTCCATTTCGCGAATCACCTGTTCGAGCGATTGAATCGCCTTTTTCAAATCCTCGGATTCGGTCGTTAAAAACAAAAATCGCTTTTCCGTTTCCGAACATTCCTCGATAACCAAAGGGTCGATACCGCCGATATGTTCCAATTCAACCTTGAGACGAATAATATCCCGTTCATATTTCTCGGCATCGATATGCTCGCCGTCCCATGCTAATTCTTGAGGTTTCAAGCGAAGCTCCTCGAAAATTTCATTCGTCAAGTCTTCTTCGCGCACTTCAACGCGAGCAAGTCGCACTTTCGCCTCATTCACGGAATCTTTGACGCGATTGAGTTCAATCTGCGTTTCCCGCGCGGCGCGCTCGAGTTCGAAAAACCGCTTCCGCCCATCTTCCATTTTCCTCTGCTTCTCCTCCCGTTTCCTTTCCTCTTCCGCGATATTCTTGGAAAGCGATTCCTTCTCTTTCAAGAGACGCGTTTCTTCATTCCGAAACGCGGCGAGGCGTTCGTCGCTCTTCACACGCTCTTCCTCCGACACTTCGACCACGTGCTTGGTGACAAGGGTTCCTTGTCCGGCCTGTTCGTGCAGTTCGGAAAGCCGCGTCTGCACCACGCGAGCCAGTTCGCGAAGTTCCTGAAATTCGTCGAGTGATTCGACTTTTGAAAGACGTTCGATGAGTTTTTCCTGATGGGATCGAATTTCTTCAAGGCGCTTCCGAACAAACTCCCGATCAACCGCGACGCTCTCCACCACCTCTCGGGGTTTTCGTCGTTCCGCCTCAAGATCCATTTTCCCCAGCACGACAGAAAGTTCCCTCTCCGTTCGGTAGAGTTTCTCGCGAAGCGTCCGCACTATTCCCTCGCGTTTTTTTTCATCATCTCCGTTTTCGACTTGTTTTGACGCTTCAAGAAGTTCCCGATTGTATTGTTCCGAAGCACGCTCCAGTTCCCGAAGGCGACTCGATTCCCGATCACGCGTCTCAAGCGACTTCTCGCGCTCCGATTGAAACGTATGCCACAAAAATGCGAACCGTTTCACCTGCTTCTCGCGAAGTTTCTCGGATACCTCCGCTCCGCGAGATGCCTTTTCGGCTTCTCGCCGCAGGTTTTTGAGATGCGGTTCAATCTCGCGCGTCAGAGCGTCAACGCGATCGAGGTTCTGCCGCGTATTAAGGAGCTTTCGGAGCGCCCGGTCCTTTTCGATGCGATACTGTTTCACGCCGGCCGCTTCTTCGAGCATAGAGCGCCGCTCAATGGGAGACGCCGAGAGCGCGGCGTCCGACATTCCCTGCGTAATCACCGAAAAACTATCACGCCCGACTGAGGCTTTGGCGAGGAGATCTATCACGTCGAGAAGTCGCACCGCGGCGCCGTTTACCAGATATTCGCTCTCGCCGTTTCGGTAGAGCCTTCGCGTCACCGTCACTTCCGGATATTCAATCGGAATCCGCTCATCGTGATTCTCAAAAAAAAGCGATACCGACGCGCTCCCAAGCCGGGATTTTTTGTCGGTACCCGCAAAGATAACGTCTTCTCCCTTTTTGCCTCGCAAATGTTTCGACGACTGCTCTCCGATCGCCCACCGGATCGCGTCAGCGACATTGGATTTGCCGGAGCCATTTGGTCCCACGATCGCGGTCACCGGAAAACACCCGCTCTCACCCGAAAATTCGAGCACAGTCTTCCGCGCAAACGATTTAAAGCCGACGATTTCGATTCGCTTGAGAAACATACGAAACAATCAAAAAAGGGACGCTCGCATCGAAGCTTCCCCTATTCTACCTCGCCTCTTCTTTTTCGAAAAGCTTCCATTGGAAACGGCTGCTATGAAGATGTCCTTTCGCGGTCGAGGATTTCGCGGACGACGGCGCGATAGGAACGAGCGCCTTTGGAGAAGGCGTCGAAGTCGAGAATGGACTTGCCGTAGGAGGGCGCCTCGGCGAGACGAATCGATCGAGGGATGACACTCTTAAAGACCGGACCGGGAAAATGATCCGTTACTTCTTGCACCACCTGACGCGCGAGGCGATTCCTCCGATCGAAGAGCGTGAGGAGCGCGCCCATAATTTTGAGTTCGGGACGGAGTCGTTCGCGGACGAGCTCAATCGTCGAGAGAAGTTGGCTCAATCCCTCGAGCGCGTAGTATTCGGTCTGCACGGGAATAATAACCTCGTCGCTCGCCGTGAGGCCATTCACCGTAAGAAGCCCCAGAGAGGGCGGGCTGTCGATCAGGATATAGTCATAATACGGGCGGAGCCGCGCGACGAGTTTCGAGAGGAGGTATTCGCGACCTTCGAGATTCATCATCTCGACTTCCGCGCCCGCCAAATCCTGCGACGACGGCAAAAGATGTTGCCTCTCGATCGGCGTCGCAAGGACAACATTCTCGAGCCGCTCCCCCAAGAGGAGCGCGTGGTAGAGCGTCCGCTCAAGGGTCCGCGAATCCACACCGATACCGGACGAGGCGTTTGCTTGCGGATCAAGGTCAATCAAAAGCACGCGCTTTCCCGAATCCGCGAGATACCGCGCGATATTGATCGTCGAGGTTGTCTTCCCCACCCCGCCCTTTTGATTGACGAACGTCACTACTTTTGCCATACAATAAAGATCAAATAATACCAAAATTACTTTGAAGACTCCCACTATGCGCGCCGAGACTGCAAAAAATAATTTTTTTCAAGTTTGCTCCGATAGAGAGGAGCATGTGAAAAAAATTATTTTTTGCAGTCGAGGCAACTCACAAAGAAGCAGGGATAAAAGTAATTTGGCATAACGCCAAAACCGTCCTCAAAAATTTGAAATTTTCAGACTTCTTCAGTATACTCCATTCGAGGCAAAGTCTCAATGATCCCCCGGTCAATATGCCGATGTGGTGGAACTGGCAGACACGCACGACTCAAAATCGTGTGGGCGCAAGCCCGTGTGGGTTCAACTCCCACCATCGGCACTCACAGAAAAACAAGGTTGTCCTCGTGACACCCTTGTTTTTGTTTTTCCCAACCCTCATCCACCGTACTCTATTTTTGTCACTCCCTGCTTCTTGTTCATTGTTCCTTGATCACCATTTTCCGTCGTTTGGCGGCTTCGACGACATTGGAAAGAAGGCAAGCGATGGTGACGGGGCCGACGCCACCAGGCACCGGGGAGAGATATCCATCGAGTTCTTGGACGCTCGCGCGATCCACGTCGCCAACGATACGAGCGCCATCCTTGACGATGCCGCCGTCAATCACAATCGCACCAATTTTCAGCATAGACCCGGTCAATGTCCGTTCTTTTCCGCAAGCGGAAATTATGATATCCGCGCGCTTCAATTCCGAAAGACCCTGCTCGGACGCGCATTCGACGCACGGAATATGTTTCGCCAATACGCCTTCGCGTTTCAGAATAAGCGACATCATATTGCCAAAGCGCCACGAATTCCCCACTACGACTGCGTTTTTCCCAGCAAGTGTTTCCCCGGAAGCGCGGATGAGCGAAAGTATGGCACGCGGAAACACCGGGAAAAAAGCCGCTTCGCCCGCAAGAAATCGACGCTCATTTTCCGGATGAAATCCGTCAACGTCCTTCGCAGGATCGATCATCTGGATAACATCATCAACATCGATATGGAGCGGAAGCGGGAGCTGGACAAGTATGCCATGAATATTTTCATCCGCGTTGAAGCCACGGATCACATGTTCCACGTCCTGCTGCGAGACGCTTTCGAAAAGAAATCGTTTTTCAACCCGAATGCCGAGTTGCTCGGCCATATGCTCTTTGAGACTCACGTAGAGATGCGACGCGGCATCATCCCCGACCAAAACCACGCCAAGCCCCGGGCGCATTCCAAGCGACCGAAGCGCTCGCTTCGTTTCGGTATGCATCGCTTCCGCGACTGCCTTTCCGTCAAGAATATTCATACTCGAAGAAAAAATAAAAGAAGAATCGCGCTCGCAAGCGCCGTTCGATACCAAAAAAACACCCGGTAACTCACTCGCTCCACAAATCGCATGAGGAAACTAATAGCGAAATATCCCGATACCGCCGACGAGAAAGCGCCCACCAAAAAAAGAGGGCTCGTTCCAACGAGGATCAAATCCTTTGCGTGAGACGCGACCGCTCCGGCAATAATCGGCGCCGAGAGAAGAAAGGAAAAGCGCGCGGCGGAAACCCGATCAAATCCGAGCGAGAGCGCCGCAGTGATCGTCACGCCGGATCGAGAGACGCCCGGGACAAGCGAAAGCGCCTGCGCGGATCCGATTACGAGAGCGTCTCGAAGCGTACTACTCCCGAGAGCCCGCGTCTTTTTTCCAAGCGCATCCGAAAGAAACAGAAACAGTCCAAAAACAAATAGCGTGACCGCGACAAGAAGCGGGTGACGAAATATTGTTTCCGCCCATCTCTCAAGAAGTATACCGGCACACACTCCCGGAATCGTGGCGATAATCAGAAAAAGAAGCAGTTTTGAGTTACCGGAATACTCCGGCATATCCGTCCGAAATCGAAAAAGGTTGAGCCAGTCTCGCCAAAAATACGAAAAGACCGCAAGGAGCGTCCCCGCATGAAGCGCCACGTCAAACGTAAGTCCTGGATCAGGGAAATCAAATATCCACGGAAAAACAACCAGATGGCCCGAACTTGAAATCGGTAAGAATTCCGAAAGTCCCTGAACAATACCGAGAAACAGAGAAAAAAGAAGCGTGTGTTCCATGAAGAAATAGAGAGCCTGTTAAAAACGTCCTTTAAAAAGGCTCAACTCACGGAATGCACACGAGCTCGGCCGCAAACTCTCTGGTGGCGGCATTCTTGGTGGTGAGTCGAAGCGCAAATTGCCGCCCGCCATTTTCCGAACACGAAAAATTCGAATTGATATGGAAGTCGGCGGCGAGTTTCTGCGCGTCGAGAGCGCGAATATCAAGCAGAACCATATATTCGCTCTTTGAGACGAGCGACCTCAGTCGGAGCACCACTTCATTGGGCGTCACCACGTCGCGCACGATAAAATCGTTCACGCCGATCGCTCGCGCGCGCTGCTGATCCTCCTGTCTCCCGAGGTGTGAAGAAAACGCAATCGGTATCGAGGCGGTGGTTACATTCGCGCGGAGCGCTTCCGTGAGCGCGAAACCATCCATCCGCGGCATAATGATACCGGTAAAGACGATATCCGGACGATCCGTCGTCGCCATATCAAGTCCCTCGAGTCCATCCTTTGCTTCCCGAACCTCAAAACCGGCGCTCCGAAACACCTCCGCGTACAGACTCCTCGTATCTTCATCGTCATCCACAAGGAGCATCTTTATGTTTTGACTCATACAAAAAATCTCAATTATATCAAAAGGCGAACCCTTCAAGAGTATAGCAAAAAACATCGAGAGAGCAAAAGATTACTTTTCAAGACTACTCCTCGATTTCCCGGAGAGATTCAAAAAGCTTTCGTTCTTCGCGAGAGAGTCGGTTGGGAATACGGACAAGAACCGTCACCAAATGATCTCCTCGTCCTCGCGCGTTCCCGATCGAGACAATTCCTTTGCCGCGAATACGAAAGACCTCGCCCGGCGCCGTTCCGGGGGGAATTTTCATGGAAACCGTTCCTTCAATCGTCTCAATCGGAACCGTTTCGCCCAAAGCCGCGCGCGCGCACGAAATCGTGACCGTTGAAAGAATATCGTTTCCTCGCCGCCCGAGAGTCGGATGCGGACGCACATGGACAGCAACCAAAAGGTCGCCCGGCCGACCCCCTCGCTCTCCGGCTTCCCCCTCTCCGGACAGAGAAAGCATCTGCCCATCCTCTATACCGGCGGGTATTTCGAGGATGATCGTTTCGGAGCGAAGAACTCTGCCCGACCCCCGGCACTCCGAGCACGATTCGCGATACACTTTTCCTCTTCCCCGACACGCGTCGCATACCTCGACCTGCTGAAACATACCCAAGAAACTCCGAACCGTGCGCCGCACTTGTCCCGCGCCGCCGCATTTCGAGCAAGGTATCTCCTTCGTCCCCGACTTTCCGCCCGTCCCGGCACATACCGTACAAAGCATTCGACGTCTCAAAGAGACATCCTTCTTGACGCCATGCGCCATTTCTTCAAAGGAAATCTCGACATCGATCTGAATATCGACGCCGCTTTCCGTTCCGCGTCCGCGCGCGCCCCGATGCGCGCCGAAAATATCGGAAAAAATATCATTGAAGCCGCCCTCAAAGTGGAAGTCTCCATTTGAAAACCCCTCAAACCCGCGCCGAAAATCAAAACCGCCAAATCCCGCGCCCCCGCCACCCTCCGAAGACGCGTCGCCGAACTGGTCATATCGCGCGCGTTTCTCCTTGTTGGAGAGCACCTGGTATGCCTCATTGATCTCTTTGAATTTCGCCTCGTCGCCGCCTTTCTTGTCCGGGTGCCACTCGTGCGCGAGCTTTCGATAAGCCTTTTTGATATCGTCCTCGGACGCGTTCCGATCAACGCCAAGCATTGTATAATAATCCTTCGCCATACGGGAAATATTCAGTACCGACAGTGTACGACAAAACAAAAAAATTAGCAATCAGAATGATAGAGTGCTAATACCGCAACTTTATACCAATGTACCTTTAAGTCCCCTATTCACGTACGCCGAGACCGCGAGAAAAATTATTTCTCGCGGTCGAGGCGACTCACGAGATAGCAGAGATTAAAGTGTGCTCAGTATTACTTCACCAATTCTCGCTCGCTCGCGGCAAAAACACGATTGTGTATCGGCGTATCGCCAACCAGCGCGCCATCCAAGAGAGAAAGCATACGTTTCGCGTGGCGTGCGGTTGTCGCTTCGTGTGTCACGAGAATAATCGTTTTTCCTTCATCGTTCAGTCGTTGCAGAATCGCCATCACCGCGAGTCCGGATTTGGAATCGAGATTTCCCGTCGGCTCATCGGCAAAGATGATATCGGGATCATTCACGAGGGCGCGAGCAATTGCCACTCTCTGCATCTCTCCGCCCGAAAGCTGATTGGTAAAATAGCTCGCGCGATGCTCCATACCGACCGAAGCGAGCGCCTGCATCACCCGCGCCCGATGCTGTTCTTTTCCCATTCCTTTCCACGCAAATCCGACGAGCGACAGCAACTCCTTCCATCCTCCGCGGCGCCAGAAACCGCGAAATGTTCGCCGATGAAACCCGTAGATATCATAGAGGAGCGGGAGTTCGACATTCTCAAACACACTTGTGCGCGGCAAGAGATTGAATGATTGAAACACAAATCCAAGGCTTTTATTCCGTATTTCCGCTAGCCGGTCAGATAAGAGGTTGCTTGTATCGTCTCCGGAGAGAAAGTACGCGCCGGACGTCGGTCGATCCAAGAGTCCCAGGAGATGCATCAGTGTTGACTTCCCCGAACCCGACGGCCCCATGAGTGCCACAAATTCGCCCCGATCAATCGAAAAGGTCGCGCTTCGAAGCGCGACGGTCTCCACTTTTTCATCGGAAATATACGTTTTTCCGAGATCACGACATACAATGAGCGATGACATATCATTTTTTCGTTTCCGAAATCACTTGGTCTCCCTCGGAAAGTCCAGAGCGAATCTCGACGAGGCCTTCATCGCCGCGAAGACCTGTGACCACTTCGCGCTCTTCGACCTGCCCGCTCGGAAGAAGCACCTTCGCGATTTGCTTCCCATTCTCTTCGCGGAGAAGTCGCGAGGGGAGTTGGAGGACATTCTGTTTTTCTTCAATCGTAATATCGGCATCACCGCCCATACCCGGCTTGAGTCGACGATCGATATCCGAGAGACGCAGACGAACGATATAGTAGACCACATCCTGAATCACTGTCGCGTCCGGCTCAACTTCAATCACCTCCGCCGGGAAAAGTTCGTCCGGATCGAGCGCGTCAAAAGAAACGCGCGCCTTTTGCCCCACGACAACATGGGCGATATCCGACTCGGGCACTCGAGCCTCAAGGAGAAAGTCAAACGAGAGCAGTCTCCCAAAGGCCGCGCTCGCGGAAGATCCCACCACTTCCCCCACTCGGTATTCCACCTTCGTCACCTGACCATTGACCGGCGCCTTCACCCTTGCTTTTTCGGCACTGTCAAGCGCAATCGCATAGTTGGCTTCCGCGATCGCGATAGCGCTCGTCTCAATCGTCTTTTCCGCCGAGGATTCGAGTGACTCGGTTTTCTCTCGCGCGGCATTCCAGGTGTTTTTGGCGTACCGGACAGCGCTCTCGCGATTCTTGCGCGCGGTGTCCTTGGCTTCATTTGCCGCCTTTCGACTATTGACCGCCGTCGTCAAGGTGAGTTTTGCCGTCTTTGCTTCAAGACTCCCCTCACCCTCATCCGCTACGATCTGGTTGTAGTATGACTCGGCGTCATCTTCGTAGTCCTCGGCATTTTCATACGCCTGATCCGCGGCGTCCACTTTCTGATCCTCAAGATCGGAAACGGTTTCATAGTACGCTTTCGCGTCCCCTTCACTTTCCCGCGCCTCGCGAAGCGTGTTGTCATTTGTCGCAGCATCAGCTTTCGCTCGATCAAGCGACGCTTTCGCCTTGGCGATTTCTTCCTCGAGCGAAACCGACGCAAGCGTCGCGAGCGTTTCGCCCGCCTCCACCTTTTGCCCCTCCCGAACCGAGATACTCTTGATACGTCCCGTCATTTCGAAATTAAGATTAATCTCTTCGGACGCGACAAGCTCGACACTCGACGATACCGTCTCCATCATATCGCCCCGAACCACCGCGACCGTCTCATACGAGGGAAGCGCCGTCGACCGCTTCCAATACCAAAATCCCACTCCCAAAAGAAGTACTGCCCCCGCAATAAAAAACCATTTTTTCTTCATAAAAATCCTCTCGTTACCCCCTACTCGCTACTCTCTCCTCGCTACTCTCTCCTCCCTGCCAGATCCAGCGCCTCATTCACCATCTTATCGGCTTCTTTGTTTTTCTCGCGCGGGACGTGATGGAAACTCACTTCGGCAAAATTCGCCTTCTCGTTCTGTATCAAATCAAACCAGTGTTTCATCCGCGGATGTTTCACTCGGTAACGTCCCGTAAGTTGTTTCATCGCGAGTTCACTGTCCATCCGACACTCGAGGTGCGTCTTTTTTGCTCGTTCCGCTCCGATTTCCGCAAGCGCTCGCCTCATTCCCGAAAGGATTGCCGCGTATTCCGCCTCATTATTGGTACCGCGCCCCAAAAATTCCCCGTAGCGAATACCCAGTGTCTCCAGAAACACCCCCAACGCCGACGGCCCCGGATTCCCCCGCGACCCCCCATCCGAATACATTACGATTCGTTCCATCATCAGAGTATTCAAAAAAATGATCCTCCTCATTCCTTGCAAAGTATACCACTTTTCCTCCAAAAAAAGAAAAACGCCACGCACCTCTGTGTAAAAACAGGTGCGTGGCAACATGTATTGGCGATAGCGTTCCTAGGACAAGCCACAGGTAACATTTTAATTCCCCTCTTCAAGAGACTTCACGCCAACTTTCTCCAAAATCCCATTCAATTTTTCTTTCGCCCCTTCTGAGAGTTTCCTGTATTCAAGCAACACTCTCCCGAAATATTCCTTGGGACCAAGGAATATCAAGAAGAGTCTCAGAGAATAGCAGAACTGGAGAAGCTCATCACCAGCCAATTCTTCATCAGTCGGATCGTGATCGCATCCGGAACGGACGAGTTCGCAATGTCTCCTTTCAAAAAAAAGTGGAATTTGAGCCTCCTGCCTTACTCGCATAAAATCATCTTCAGAAAATTTCTGACGAACAAGTTGAGTAAGACGAGCGTTGTGACGAGAAATAAACAGTACTGCCCCATCAGAGCTTAAAAGCCAGAGAAAAGCATTCTCAATGAGCCCTCCATCCGAGCGACTCCTTTTTCTCGTAAAATTCCCTATAGCGATATTCTCCAAAAAGAAAAAACGGAACAGAATAAAAACCAACTGGGCATCGCTGAGAATATTCGCCACGACCCAATCATACTTTAGAAGTCTTGGGGATTCCCTCTCCAAAGAATTCATCAAAGCCAAATCTGGATGTCTCATCTTTCGTCTCCTCAAACTTTTTCTTGGCTTTTCTTAAAGTCAAGAAGACAAACAAAAAAACCACCGCAAGGGGGGCATGGCGCGAAGCTCGTGTCTCTCTCTAATGGTGGTACCGTAAGTTGTGAAGGAACTCGGGAAACCTCATTCCTCACATCGCCCCCAGGTTACTCTTTTTTTCGTTGTATGTCAAGTACCCGCCATTCAAGCCTTTTTGAGCCATTCCAGCGATTCTCTTCGAGGTGAAACACGACATCCACCCGTTCATCCTTGTGAAGGGTCCCCCATTCCTCCCCCATTCCAAATCCGATCCCGCCAAATATCCCCTGCTCGGTTTTGAAGGAGAGTTTGAGGTGTTTCTCACCGTTCCCCACCAAGCGCGTTTCTTTGATTGCCACATCGCGAATCAGAAACGTCGGCTCCGGATTTCCGATACCGAAAGGTTCGAGTCGCTTCAAGCGCGAGACAAAGCCCGGCGTGATGTGAACAGGCGAGATCTCCAGGTCAATATCGAGCGTGAGGGTCATATCTGTCTCAGCGAGTTTTCGATTCACGATTTTCTCGAGTTTCTCATAGAACGCCTCCAAATTCGCGTTAAGTATCGTCGCGCCCGCCGCCTGACTGTGTCCCCCGAATCGTTCCAGGAGTTCCGCGCATTCACCGATCGCCTCAATCATATTGAGCGCCGGAATGCTCCGAAACGAACCCGTACTTTCGACATCGCCCTTGGCAAAGACGGCGGTCGGCTTGCCAAGCTCATGCGCGATTTTCCCCGCGACCAGCCCCGCGACGCCGAGAGGATAGTGTTCGCCCACGGCAAAAATGAGCTTTTTATCGCGATAGAGTTGCTCCGCCACAACGCGCACTTCCCGGGCGAGCGCCTCGCTCACCTTTTGCCGCGATTGATTTTGCGCCTCAAGCTCGAGCGCCAAGAGCCGCGCCTCATCCTGCTTGGTCGTCATCAGGAGGTCATGCGCCATCCTCGCGTGCGCCATCCGACTCGCCGCGTTGATCCTGGGACCGATCTGAAACGCGATCATCTGCGCCGTTGGAAGTCTATCCTCGTCGATCGCGATCTTCCCGACCGAAAACATTTCCCGGAGCCCCACCGAGCGCGTCTTCGAGAGCACGATAAGACCGTACTTCACCATGACGCGATTCTCGCCAACGAGCGGCATACAATCCGCCACCGTCCCGATTGCCACTACATCAAGAAGCCACTTCAGCTCATCCGTTGCATCGGGAAGAAACGTTTGGTAGAGCGCTCGCGCCACCGTAAACGCCGTCCCGGCGCCGCAGAGTTCTTGGAAGGGATACTTCGAGTCGGGGAGCTTGGGATTGATAATGGCGAATGCGTCGGGGAGATCCTTCGGCACGTGATGGTGGTCTATAACGATTACCTCCATCCCTCGAGAAACGGCATCCTTGATCTCTGAATGATTCATCATTCCGCAGTCGACCGTAAAAACAAGCTTCACACCTTCCCGTTCAAACGCATCAAGCGCGTTTTGGTGAAGTCCGTGCCCTTCGGTCAGTTTGTCAGGAATGTAGGGAATAACGGCAAGACCAAGCCGCTCCAAAACCTTCCGAAGAACCACGGATGAGGTGATACCATCAGCGTCGTAGTCGCCGAAAATTCCCACTTTTTCTTTCTCCTCCCGCGCTTTCCCCACTCGATCGACGAGTTTTTGCATATCGGCAAACAGAAACGGGTCGGCGAGATCCGTATCATAGTTTGGAGCAAGAAATTTCTTCCGATCATCTTCACTTTCAACTCCGCGAAACGACAAAACAGTTTCGATCGGATCCGACGAAACCAAAACACTCCCCACTCCTTCTCGGAGCGAGCCCCGAATATTCCATCGCCTCTGCATAGTACCAAATTATTCTGAAGACTTCTGCCATGCACGCCGAGACTGCAATCCCGCCTTGGCGGGACGAAACTTCGCTCCGAGCCCGGGAGGAGTGTATAAGAAAAATTATTTTTTGCAGTCTCGGCAACTCACAAGATAGCAGAGCTTAAAGTAAGCTGGTATAAGAGTTTCAAAACCTCGCCTTTTCGTCGAGGGTCAGCTTTTTCTTGATACTCCGCGCGCCGCGACGCGCGAGCGACCCGGCTCGATCTTTCTCCTCGGTGATCTGCCGTTCGATATCGTCGACCGCCATATCGGTTGACCCCTCAATGCTGTCGCTCGTTTCTTCCGCCCGAAAAATCCGCTTCTTCGGCTGATTCACCATAATCTCAACGCGAAATTTCCCCTTCTTGTCGCGATCCACTTCCACCTCGAGCTTCGATACCGGATCGAGCAATTTCTCGATACGGCGAAGCCGCTTCGTCACATACGCCATTTCCTTCCCCTCAAGCTCCACCCCCTGAAACAGAAATCGTGTTTTCATACGCGTATCGTTACCGGATTATTTGGTTGCGCTTCAGTATACCATATTCTCCCTCCACGCTCTTTTTTACGCTCTCTCATCATTTTGCATTTTTCATTTCCCTAGAACCCCACCATCTGCACTTCTTCGCGGAGTCGAACGCCAAGTTCCGTGCGAACGCGCTGCTTGATGAGACTTGCCAGGATAAGAATGCTCTCGGCGGTTGCCGTGCCGGTATTGATAAGGTAGTTGGGATGAATATCGCTCACCTTGGCGCCACCCACTTCTTTGCCGCGCAGTCCCGTATGATCAATCAACCACCCGGCGGGAAGCGTATCACCCTTGACGACTTCTCCCGTATCGAGCTCAAATTCCCTACGGAGCTTTTCGTTGGCGACCACCGGATTCA
>Ga0268298_10000969_pt1 | contig 35563 bp, 20 predicted proteins | sample WWTPWeurt_MetaG_FD_194462 | JGI IMG/M metagenome (GOLD analysis project Ga0268298, IMG submission 194462) | Activated sludge microbial communities from WWTP in Nijmegen, Gelderland, Netherland - WWTP Weurt | ecosystem: Engineered > WWTP > Aerobic digester > Activated sludge | place...
ATCATTCGCATGCTTGTTGATCACATCAGGCTTTGCAGATTTCTCCCAAGTCTTTGCTGCCTGAAAAAGAAGTTTGATCACTTGCTTCTCCAGCGGGAGGGCTTCCATCACTTTCTGGTCGCAATGTCCATTATCAAGTTCTATTCGACCAGAGTCCACATAAACAAATCCCTTCGTCCGCCATGTTGATCCACGCATAGGCCAGCCGCAGCCTGCACAAAACAATAGTCCCGTCAGAGGGTAAAGTCTTTGCTTGGTATTTCTTTTCATGTGCGACACAGACCCCACAGTTTTCCTCAAATCCATTAGAGCCTGGTATGTTTCATCAGATATCAAGGCAGGGTGTTTCCCCGGGTATAAAGATTCGATCTTGCGCTTCCTGCCTCTGCCATAGTAGGCAATCTTCCCCGTATACAAAATCCTGGTCAAAACTCCCCTTACAAAGTCTTTTGTAAATACACCTGGACCTTTCCTTCCGTGGATCCCCTTTTGCCGGTAATTTCGCACCGTACCATCCGGCAAGGTGAAGGTCATTTGGTTCATTTTCTCCGCAACGCCAATATCACTCTTAATCCCATTCAAATAAAAATCGAACATCATTCGAACACCATTCCCATCAATGGGATGTTCGACCATTGTTTTGCCATTCCCCTTGTCCGGCATCCCAACATCCGGACAGTACCCAGGACCATTGGGGTCGGTACATTTTGAGCACAGCCCGCGGCAGTATCCATAGGAAATATTGCCATTCCACAATCCTTCCCGAGCGCGCTGCATTTTCCCCTTTCGAGTTTCCTGCCGCAAGTTATCAATATAGATCTCAGCTAACATCCCCAACATGGTCAACGTTAACTTGCCCCAAGGAGTGGTGAAATCCAGGCGCTCTTGAACGGATATGAATGTGACATTATGGCTGTTCAGTTGATCCAAAGCATTGAGAAGACCGTTCAAGTGGCGATAGAAGCGATCGATCTTATCTACAATGATCACATCAAAGTGCCCATCCTCCGCATCCTGCATCAAATTCGCCAGCTCTGGGCGTCGACTATTCTTCTTGGCGGAGATCCCCGCATCTGTATAGATCTTGATTAGGTCCCAACCTCGCTCAGCGGCAAGCTTTCGGATGTTGTTTTCCTGCGCATCCAGGCTGAATCCATCCACCTGCTCACGCATAGAGACCCGTCGATAACCAACAGCTCGCATAGAAAAAGACGTCATACAATTTTTCTCCTTTCAGTGAAGATATATAATCACACTCGTGCATTCTATCGCATCGAGGAGAATCGAATGGAAGAACCAATTGCAAAACGTCTACGAAATGCCCGCAAAGGAGAGATCGATCTCACTCCATTATCAAACAGAATCAGCGAATTACTCGCACAGAGAAACGAGTCTTTACGTGCTGCTGGATTGAAGGCAGGGCTGGATCATCAATTCGTTCGGAGGATCGTCAATGGTGAACGCCCCAACATGATTGCCTGCATCATGTTGGCGGATTACTTTGGCATCAACCCAAATGAACTGCTCCAACTTGCCCAATGGCCCATGTTGAAGATCTTTGATATTGCTCATGGCAACAGCACCAAACAAATCTCTCCTGAAACTGTGGATCTGGCTTTGGATCTCACAGAAATAAATAGTGCGGATTCACGCCGTAATCTGGTCAGCGCGTTCCGCACCATTGTGAGTGAATTCAGAAAACGAGGCTGACCTTATTTTTCCAAGCCCAGCAACATGTCAAAGGGAGGATAGGCAAGGATTTTTCGTAATTTTCCCTGCGCATCAAAGTACAAGCCCTTGAACATGATGTTGAGAAGGATTCTTTTTTCGCCAGGCAACATCCGGGACCAGTTACCAGGAAAATCTTCCAATAATGGCAATATTTCCTGAACGGCAGGATTGGATGAAGGTTTTAATGATCGCAATCGTTGCAGAATAAAGTGTGCTTGCTCCTCATATTCCGCCTTGCTGATATCGCCCTGCTTGTATAGATCCTGATACCGTTTCAGAGATTGACGCAGATTGAAATTTTCTCTTTCGAAGGCTGGAAGCCCCTCATCGGAGACAAAGTAAGCCAGTATTTTTTCCTTGATTTCATCCGTAAATTTTATGTTTGCCAATAATCGATCCACCTCGGATTCCAATTGATCACCAGATAAATAACGGGTGGTATGCAGTTCCACAATAGCCTGACTGATGGAATTGGAACGAACCTTGATTTCACTAAAGGATTTGTCATTGATGACAAGATTCTGCCTGCCCTTTTTCGTCACACACCGATCCTGTAACGCTGCACAACGATAGGTACGTTTGTTGTTTCGCATTGTTCCGCCCCTTAGTGTAACGATGCTTCCATTCTGTTTAAAACATACCCAGCACCGACTAACACCGGTCAATGGGTAGATCTGTTTTGAATTGGATATAGAAGTTGGTGTACGTCCCTTCATTTTCCGCATGTGTTGAGACGCTTTCCAATCCTCCATACTGATCAATGCCTGATGTTTGCCCGGTTGCAATTCGATAATACGCCGGCTGTTAATCTTCTTCCCCTTCTTGATCTTCCTCTCAGGATCTTCCGGGTCATCGTCCATATCTAGTTCCGGGCGTTCATAGCGTGCGACCAAGCCGGCGAAGAACGGATTCTCCACAATTGCACGAATGCTATCCCTGGAAAATAATCCCAATGGATTGCTTAGGGTCTGTCCCTTTGTACGATACCGAATGGACTGCCCATTTGGCAATGTGAAGTCATGAGAATTTAGCCAGTCGGCGATCTCGCGGTAGCTGTACCCTTTCAGGAATAACTCGAATATCCACGGAATGGCAAAGCGCGTTACGGGATGAGGAACAGCAATACGCCCCCGCTGACTTTCCGTTCGATCCTCCATCCCCACCAAGGGACAAATTCCTTTCCCGTGAGCATCGTTGCAAGTAGTGCAAAGACCATTGCAATATCCCAGGGGCAAATATCCATTTGGCAAGCCGCTTCTTGCCCGATGTGCCTTGGCTTCGCGGGTACGCTCACTGGTCTGATGAACATAACTCTCCGCCATCATCCCTAGTAAAGCCAGCATTTGAAGTCCCTGCCGGGTCTTGGTATCAATATTCTCGGTGACACTTACTAATCCGACTTTGTGTCGTTTCAAAAAACGAACAAAGCCCAAAATAGACTCAAGATTACGGTACAGACGATCCAAACGGTGAACCACAACAACTTTGATGCGACCCGAGCGGACATCCCGAACCAGGCGTTGGAGTTCTTTCCGTCGGCTATTACGACCGGTCTTGTTCGGATCGCTATAGATCTCCACTTTTGTGGCGCCATGAGCACGAGCGTACTCTTCCGCTCGGTCCGGTTGGATCTCCAGGGAATATCCTTGAAATTTTGGGTCCACCCGTGACACCCTTGAGTAAATAGCCCAGGTGGCATTTCCTTTGATCTCATCCAGATATTCATATTCCTGTTTGATATATTCGTCCAATTCCTCAAAGGTAACTGGGAAGTGTTGTCTATCTGCGGGTAGGCTTCTTTGCATTTCCGTTCTTTTCCTGTTTTTCTGTTTTTTTGCTTTCGACAAGTATCCGTCGAAGATAAGCGACAAAGGCTTTTGCAAACTCGTCGATACGTTCATCTGCTATGTAGGACAACTCTGGTATTTCTCCTGATTTGGTAAGGTTCTGTCTTGCTAATTTGGTTCGATTTTATTATCCACATCCAGGGGGTGGTCAAATGCTGTCGCTAAGCGGAACTTATATGAATACATTCGCAGTATAAAGAAAAGATGCAAAGCTGTAAAAGCACGTAGGCGGCAAACACAAAATTGTTGATTTAGACAACATCCAATAAAAAAAACCCTTTGATACGCGGACGGGTATCTTCTGGTAAAACACAAGCTGCTATATCTTTGTTGTTATAATCAGACCACATAAAAGGAGGCGCAATGAATTACAACAAAGGCTCACTTTGGAATAAATGGGATTTACATGTTCACACCCCAGCATCACTCATAAATCATTATTCTGCTGGCAGTCAAGAGGAAACATGGAAAGCCTACATAAAAGACTTGGAAAACCTTCCTCCAGAAATTAAGGTAATAGGGGTAAATGACTATATATTTATAGATGGTTACAGAAGGTTACTGGAAGTAAAGTCGAAAGGAGGACTAAAGAATATTGAATTGCTGATCCCTGTAATTGAACTTAGGTTAAAGGAATTTGGGGGAACTAAAAATAAATTCAGCCGAGTTAACTTCCATATTATTTTTTCTGAAGAATTACCTCCCGATTTAATTGAACAACAGTTTATTAACAGATTAAAAACTAAATATCTTGTCAATCCCAAGTACGAGAAAATAGCCAAATCCTGGTCATCCTTAGTAACACGAGACAGCCTTGAAGAATTGGGGAACATCATAATTTCTAGCGTACCAAAAGAGGAAAGAAAAAACTTCGGCTCACCATTAATTGAGGGATTTAACAACCTCAACTTCAGTTACGAGCACATTCAAGATTGTCTGGGAAATGAGCTTTTCAAAGACAAATTCATTTCTGCGGTTGGAAAAACTGAATGGGCAGATATTAAATGGAGCGACAACACCATTGCTGAAAAGAAAAACATTATTAATTCTGTGGATTGCGTATTTATATCATCGTATTCGCACGAAGATTTTTATGAGGCTCAAAAGAGTTTAGCTGTTTCAGGTGTGAATAGCAAACTTCTTGATTGTAGTGATGCACATTATTACTCAAATTCTACAGAAAAAGACCGCATTGGAAAGTGTTTTTCATGGATTAAAGCTGATACTTCTTTTGAGGGGTTAAGAAAAGCGATTTTTCAGTACGATGAAAGAGTGTTTACTGGCGACATTCCCTCAAAGCTAAAGACTGTAAATTTGAATAAAACTAAATATATCGAGGCTATATCTATTAAGAAAAAAACTGGGTCGAAGCTCAAGGAGCATTGGTTTGATGCAGATTTAGATCTAAATCATGGCTTAGTCTCCATTATTGGGAACAAAGGTGGGGGAAAGAGTGCCCTAGCAGATATTATTGGTTTGCTAGGCAACTCTCGAAATGAAGAATGGTTTTCTTTTCTTAATAAGAATAAATTTAGAAAGCCTGTCGATGGGAAGGCAGATCATTTTGAAGCTAAATTATTATGGGCTAGTAAAGATATGGTCTCCGCGAATTTGGAAGAAGCAACAAATGATACGGGAGTTGAAGCAGTAAAATATATACCTCAGAATTTTTTTGAGGAAATCTGCAATGAACTGAGTGAAATTGAGGAAAGCCAATTCGACAAAGAAATCAAAAAAGTCATCTACTCACATGTTCCCAAATCAGAAAGATTAAGATTGACAACCCTAGACCAGATTATCGATGTTAAAACTCGCGAGACATATCAGTCTATAGAAACATTGAAAGAACAAATTCAGAAAATCAATAAAGAATATGATCAACTTGAAGAGAAGTTCAATGATGACAATCGAAAATTCTTGCAAAATCAATTAAAAGAGAAAAACAAAGAACTTAAAGCTTTTACAAGGAGTAAACCGAAAGAGGTCATTAAGCCTACTCAAAAAGATTTGAAACTGAGCGAACAAATTGATAAGCTTCATGCCGAAAAAGAAAAAATAATTTCTGATCAAAAAGTCACTGATGAGAATCTATCTGAGATCGCGTTAAGTATTTCAACTCACAACAGGCTCCTTCAAATGCTTGGGAATCTCGAAAAATATATTGAAGGGTTTACTGAAGAGTTCAATAACATTGGCGATGAAGTCGATTTTAAATTCGAGAAGTTATTTAAGTATTCTATAAACAAACAACCTCTTGAAGAAAAGATTTCTCAACTATATAATGAGAAAATTACTGCTGAGTTGAAACTAAGCGGCGAAGGGGATAAGAGTTTATCCAATAAAGTAAAAGGGATAGACAAGGAATTAAAAAGCTTAGAGCAGAAACTTGATAAACCGCAAATTGACTACCAAGCTTATCTTAAGGCTTTGAAAGAATGGGAGAGGGGTAAAAAGGAGATTATTGGTAATAAAAAAACACTAGGATCAATTGAGTATTTGAAAAATGAGATAGGCGAACTTGATTTGATTCCTGACAAATTAAAAAAGCTTCATGCCAAAAGAATCGGGCACGCAAAAAATATATACAAGGGACTAATGGCAGTGTGCGAAGCTTACAAATCTTTATATAAGCCCGTTCAAGATTTTATCGGGAGTAACCCTGACATAAAAGACAAAACAGCTTTGTCTTTCGATGTTTCAATAATCAATTTAGGTTTTCAAAGTGATTTGTTTGATTGGGTAAGCCGTGGTGCTACAGGGTCGTTTTACGGAACGAATGAAGGAGCAAAAATTGCAGAAGACTTAGTCTCAAAATACGATTTTAATGTTCCAGGACACTCGATAGATTTTATTGAAGACGTGCTTCAACACTTGTCGTTTGATCAAAAAAATCCCCAAAAAGAAAGGATTAATATTAAGAGTCAACTAAAAAAGGGAAAATCCTTGGTTTCACTTTATGATTATTTGTTTTCTCTGGAATACCTGAAGCCAAGATATGTATTAAAAATGGGAGAAAAAGAATTGAGTGAATTGTCCCCAGGCGAGAGAGGAACGTTGTTGTTGGTATTCTATTTATTAGTTGATAAGGACGATATTCCGCTTGTAATTGATCAACCTGAACATAATCTAGATAATCAAACAGTATATGGAGTGCTAGTGCCTGCAATAAAGAAAGCAAAGACTAGCCGCCAAGTGATAATAGTTACTCATAATCCGAACCTAGCTGTCGTATGTAATTCTGATCAAATAATCTATGCTTCTCTGAACATTAAAGACAATCATAGATTGAAGTATATAGCAGGAGCAATTGAGAATCCGGAAATAAATAAAATAATGATTGATGTACTTGAAGGAACTTGGCCGGCTTTCGATTATAGAAATAACGTTTATATACATCGAAGCTAGGTTGGGATTGCAATTTCTAATCTTCTTGGCGTTTACCTAAATAGGATAAATTAAGTACTTTACTTCTTCAAAACAAACTAAAACAACATAAAGCCTATCCGTAAATCCATAATACCAATGCCTTTCTGAAGGGCAGGGCAACTGTAAATCTCATTTTCAAGGAGAATTTAGAGATTCTTTGCTCCTTTCAATTTCTTAGAATAGCACTCTCATGATAATTTACGGATAGGGTCTTAGTATAAGAGCCATTGCGCGACGATAATTCCCTCAAAACAATATAAAATTATGGTATTACACCAAATAAAGTAACCGCATAAATCTCCTTGTGTAAGAAAGAATTCCCTGCTAAAAGTGGACTTATTAAACAGATGATTTTTGGACACTCCATTTTGTTGTTGACACTCCAAGGGGAAGAAGCTAAAGCCACCTCAAATAAAACATTGACTTGGAAATCCAACTTGCTCATGAAACAGAAAAGAAACTGACTCCATACCCTCTCCCTTAGGAGAGGGGCAAACGGACACGCCGATTGCTCAAGTTTATCAGGGAGAGGTCCCATACTCATCTCCTCCAACATCTCCTCCATAAACATTTACCCAAATCGCACCCAAAACAGGAAAGGCGACTCAATTCTCTGTAACAGAGGCATCGAAGGTTCGGACTTGTTCACTATAGGCTTATAATATGAGTAAAGTAGAGATGCTGTTTAGGGTATTTTCTAGACAAGGAGAACAAAAATAAAATGCCAAGTCTTTTGGAAATCCTAGATGAACTAATCAATGGGAAAAGTAGGTTAGAGTATCGTTGTAAAACTTGCAATGGTTCTATTGCACGAGATACAAAAGTATGTCCGCATTGCGGGATTTTTTTGGCATATATTGAATGCCAGCATTGCGGCTTTCAGGGGGATGAAGAAGCATTTAGAAATGATATATGCCCTAGGTGCGGAAAGTTAGTGGTTAGGAGAACAGGATGTTTGGGCATAATTCAGAGTATCTTTTTCACGGCAAAATTACAAACTGATAAGTCTGAACAAAATCAGGAATTTGATAAGCTATTTGGAAAGCCTGTCACGATACTTGAAGATAAAGACAAATTGAATAACCAGCAGAATACCGAAGGCAAGAATTAAAGCTGTAGCGGGAATTGTAACATTAAGGATTGTGTATTCTATTTTATAGCGATTATCATAGTTAGATCAAACTTAATTCATCTCTTATTCGTGCCAAGCCCCTCTGGGGGAAGATATTTATTGTTTATTTTAAGAATATTTCAGGGTTCTTTTTTTGAAGATACTTCCACAATCGAAAATAGGAAAACAATTCAATAAACAGACGTAGTCCTGCTATAGAGCAAAAAGCATATAAAAAATTCTTGTCAAATAAATTTATGCCTACAAGTAACCCAGAAAATAAAGAGATACATGACAAAAATAAATTTAATAACAATAGAGTAATACCTATGCCATACTGCCTAATATACAACCAACCTATACCACCAAGACCAAACATTCCTGGAATCAACTCTAAGTAACCCGCAATGAGAAACTTTGCTCGCCAGCCAGGGGGCGGATTATACGAATTTACAGAAACTTCTCCATCATTATTAACATTTACAGATAAAACATTGCTCCAAATGCTTATGCGTTTTTCAGTGATCGCCTCAACACAATAAAAATATTGTTTTTTTTCAATCTCTGGTATGAAGAAAAATGCCCACTTAGTTGTATTACCATCAAGTCTCTGTTTAGTTGTTGGAAACGTAAAGAACGGATAAGTATCTTGATAGATAATATATTCAACGGCTTTAGGAATTGTTGTCCAAGAAAAAAGTGTTCGTTTGTGCTCATCAATCTCTATAAATTTTAATAACGGTTTCTCTAGAAGTGATTGGCTACTTGGAAGCAAAGTAACACTTTCATTAAATGCAATATCGCCTATGTGTGCAAGATCAGCCGAATTTTTCTTTTGTATTGACAAATCTACAATATCGTCTACTAATTGCAAAAAGTAAATTCCCCAATATCCGCCAGCAACAATACTCTTTCCGTCTGATGAATATATACAAGAGGAAAGCCTTTTGTCATCTAAATAAAGGGTAACTAGGCGTTTTCCTGTCTCGCTATTCCAAATGATTATTGATTGATCTTTGGCTGCCGATACTACATAACCTCCGTCAGGGCTAATTGAACAACCAACTATAGAATCTTTATGTCCTTCAAAAATATTGTGTTTTCTTTCTTTTAGATCCCACAGGATAAGTTTATTGTCAGCAGAGGCAGAAATGATCTTTGAACCATCGGCATTAACACTACATAAAACCACCTTGTCATCATGCCCAACAAGAGTGCTTCTTAAAGAAAGAGTGCCAAAATCCCAAATTTTAATTGTTTTATCTGATGAGGCGGAGACGATTATCGATTGATTGAGGTCGATGGCGCAATCGTTTATCGCTGCGCTATGAGCGTCAACTTTAATTGGAGTTTGCCCAGCCCCACTCCAAAAATCTAAAACGGGTCCGAATATTAGTTCTCCATTTTCAGACCCAGCTACAAAATAGTATCCGCTTGAGTTCAATTCACAACAGTTGTATTTTGTATCCAAATCCCTTGTGTCCCAGAATCGAAACCTGTTCTTTTGATATGACCATGTCCTTAGACGCGGGAATTCATTAAACTTATGTCTTGCTAGTGCTACTATTCTTGTCCCACTTCTGTTGATAGCACAATCATCCACAGATCCGTTGCCAAATGTACCAACAAGATCAGTTGCAGGAATATTATATTGGGGTTTATTCGTTTTTGGATCCCAAACAGTAATTATCCCTGTATTGGTTGACCCAGAAATTATTCGATCTGTATCACTTAATGCAAGGTTACCTACATAACGCGGTACAGGGTATTCAGTATCTTTGGCAGATAAAAGCCTTCGAACATTCCAAACCTTGAGCGTGCAGTCGCTAGATGCACTGATAACCGTTGAGCCATCACCACTCACCTTGCAATCAGTAATATCATCAGCGTGCCCGCTGCTAATTAATTTTGCGTTATCGTTTTGCACAATAATAAGCGCATATTGTTGGTTGACATTAGTGAAAATTGATTTTTCGATGCCAAGAGATTTAGCCCATTCGGTAGTGTACTTAAGAGGAAAAACCTGAGTATTACCCTCGTAACTCATGCCATAACTGTATAAAGTGGCATCTTGTTTCTCTCCACTAAGTCTATCTTTAAAACCCCAAATATTGGTTATTCTTTGATGAAGCTCACTAGTTGTTTTTGTAAGATTATCGTTGGGTCTATAGCCATCTAAATTTTCCCAGAGATGAATCTTTTGATCATTACCGACTGATATTATAATCTCGCCATTTGCAGTTATCGTGCAATGTTGAACAGGGCTTTTACCAAATCTTCGATGTTTAAATAATCTCTTCCTTTTTCCAGTTTTGCCATCCCAAACCGCTATAGTTCCATCTAATGATGTAGTGACAATAATTGCTCCATCAGCACTAAGAGCGCAACTTGTTATTTCCTGCTTATGAGGTTGGGAAATTGTCAAAAGCAAAGCATCTGATTTAGTGTCCCAAACATTGAGATTCTGTTTTTTGGGAGACTTTACCCTCATAATTGTAGTAAATACTGTACCGTCTGCACTTATTGCGCAAGGAGCGCCTGGTACGACACCGTCTTTGTTTAGTATGATGATTCCTTTCTGGATATCCCATACTTTTAAACTGCCATCAAGTGCTGTGGATACAGATTTATTGCCTAAAGCATCTATGTCGCAAAATTTAACCTCTTTGGTGTGCCCAATTAATGTTCTAAGCTCAACGCCACTTTTGATGTCCCATACCTTAAGGGTATTATCATCAGAGGCAGATACAGCCAAAGAACCATCTACAGTGATTGCGCATCTGTTGATTTTTTGTGTATGCCCTTCTAGTGTACAAATCAAGGCGGGTGGATTGTTGTCTGATAATGGATGTAACGGTAGGAGTATTGGTTTAGGTAACTCCTGATTACTTAAAACCTTGTATAAACTTGGAGCAAAGGAAGAGTGACAAAGCAACGTTGAAGCAATATCGTTTAGCGATTCGCATCTATCTAACAATTGTTTGTTCTGTAGAAGAATTTTATCAAGATGGTCAATAGCCTCATTTTCTAAATTAAGATTCAAATAGAGGGAAGAATAAGGATTAATTTGAGAGAAAAGTTTCAAATTACGAGAAGCTGGTAAATTCAATTCATCAATGAGGGATTTTGTTTTGAAAACAAGAATTTTGATAAGCAAGTAGTCCAGAGACGTAAATAGTTGTCTGAGTCTGTCTTGCTGATTAGACGCAGCAAGATGATTTGCTAATTGAGAGATAATATATTTTCTACGTTCAGGATTTAATGAGTTTAACCTATCATTCAGCAAAGACATTATTACTGCTCCCCAAGCAACTCATCCCACATCGAGTTGGCGAATCTTGTATGCATAGCTCCAAGATCGACGCGCTCATCTGCAACCTCTTGTTTGGCAGCTATAAATTCAAGAAAACTGAGATGATACAGGCGATATTGTGTAATTCTTTGCCTTTCAAATTCGTTATTCTCTACATGAATGAATTGCTTCCACTCGTTCAACACCTCGTATACTTGCCCTTTTTTTAGTTTGGTAAGAAATGCTATTTCATCAACTGAAATGGGTTCTTGCGCAACCGTTAATCCTACTAAAGTTGGAAGTTTGTAATCAAACCATCTGCTCAAATCATGCCCTTTCATTCTCTGCCAATGATCCTCGTAATAGCCTTTTAGCCCCACAGGGATTTCACTTGGCTTTCTTTCCACATAGGCACCATTTGTGATTTCAGGCAAGACATATCGAAGATACATAAAATTCCCTTCACTTCTTTCTGCAATCAAATTTACAAATTCTTGTAATTTAAGATCATTGGCACGTATATATCTGGTCAAGTCATTTTCCGTAATATATGCAAATATATAGTCTTTTAAGTCAGCGATATTTTTTGACGAGTCGTGCTTAATTATTAATTCGCTTTTTTGGCAATCTACCCTCGGCAATATTTTTTCATCATCTCTCAAAGTGACTATGATGAAAATACCATCAGGTATAATTTTTGGAAGATAAAGACGATTTGCGCCATCCGCCAATCCAGAGACGTCTACTTCATCTAGAGCGTCGATTAAAATCACACATTTTTCATCTGGGCGAAGTTTTCTTGAAACTTCAGCAAAAAGTTTAATTAAAAAACCTGCATCTTCAGAAGCATCTGGAGGGATGTGTAAGTACTCTAAACTATAAGATGCAATTAGCTGTGCAGATATGTTCTTTAAGAATGACGATGGCTTATTTATACCCTCAGATATTAGGTTGAAATGGTGTAAATACCCATTCTTTTTAACCATTTGTGCTGCCAGTGAAGTTTTGCCAATTCCTGGATCACCACGAAGAAAAAAATATCCTCGTGGATTGCCATTAAGAAAATTATTAATTTCATCAAAGACCCATTGGCGACCAACGAACCCATATGTTTTTTCTGCAACATAACTACTAAAATCCACGATTTGCTCGCGAATATTCAAGGATGTTAATGTAAAGATATTTAGCAATTCGCCCAATCGGTTATCGAGAATTTCTGAAATACCCTCAAGGTGTGCTTCAATACTCATCTGTAACTCAGTAGAGATTCTGGCGTCGAACGCAATTGCATGAACATCACTTGCTTCAAATGCGGGACGAAAAACTTCACTGTCTCTCAATTCCTCTTCAAGGAACATCAAAAATAATTTAGCGTTCTCATTAAAGTCTTCATTCTTTGAAGGATTCTTTATCTCAGCTTGCCATTTTTGGGCTATTACAATTGGATTGGGAGTATGACCAAATCTAAGTAACTTGGCTAACTCGACGACAACATCTTTGTCTCTAAGTATGCTTTTCCGCCCTAGCAAAGGGCGAGCCAATGCTATTCTGTCTCCAGTTGCGTAACGCTTAATTGCATTACCGAGAGCAAGCTTATATGCTTTTTTAACAGGATCGCCATTTAGCTTTTTATATAAATCATCTGTTGCATTACTTATTAACTCTCCGAAAAATTGATCTGCGGCAAATCCAAGCAGAGTAGCAACTATTGGATCCATAAATATCCTCACTTATCCTAGCAGGCACATCCGAAACGTTTTCAAAATTATTATAAGCCTAACAAGGAATACCAGAAATAGATAAAATTGATTCATCTAAAATCCCCTCCCTCAATCCACCGTCAGCGTCTTTGACAAATTCCTCGGAAAATCAGGGTCGTTCGGGTTGAAACCCTCCCTCAGTACATGGAAGCCATTCGAGCTGATGGTCGAGTCCGCGCCAGCGGACTTCCACGAACTGAGGCAGGGCTTTGGCCCAAACCGAATCCAATTAATCCACAGTCAATGTTTTACTCAAATTCCTCGGGAAATCAGGATCGAACCCGCGCAACACGCTTATGTGATACGAGAGCAACTGCAACGGCAGGACTCCCAGCAACGCGCTGATCTGCGCATCCGACTTGGGGATGACAACCAAATCATCGCCGTTAACGCGCAGGCGGGAGTCCTCCTCGGCGATGGTGATCGTGCGTGTGCCGCGCACTTTGACTTCGTTGATGCCGCTGATGGTGAGCGGCACATCGTTCGGTCCCGCCACAAAGACAATCGGGAATCCCTTGCTCACTTCGGAGAGCGGTCCGTGTTTGAATTCGGTCGAGAGCATCCCTTCACAATGGGCATACGTAATTTCTTATAATTTCAACGCGCCTTCCAAAGCGATCGGATAGGTCGCGCCGTAGCCGAGACAGTACATGTCGTTCCAGCCGTTGATGTCTTTGGCAATCGCTTCGATTTGCGGTCCAACCATCTCAATCGTCTGCTCCATCAATTCAGGAATACTATCAATCGCACGTCCTGAGCGGAGGGTTGAGTAATCCCGCTGATCTTCGCGGGACGTATCGAAACCCGCAGTCGAAGGGTCCTTGCCAGCGAGTCGATATGCTAGATAAAGGAACGTCACGACCTGGTTGGTAAATGTTTTCGTAGCGGGCACGCTGATTTCGTATCCGCAGCACAAGGGTAGACAGAACGAAGTCGCCTCCGTCAACGTCGAGCCCACCACGTTCGCCAATCCAAAACAAGCCATGCCGCGCTTTTCGGCGGCTTCCAACGCGTTGAGCACATCCTTGGTCTCGCCCGATTGGATGACGAAAATCCCCACGTCTTCATATCCGACCGCGGGCGCGTATTGCGCGATGAATTGTGTGGCCAGCACAGGGATTGCGGCGCACCCCGCCAGCTGCGCGGTGTGTAACCCCTCTTGTGCGACGGTATTCCTTTAAAAGTGATCACAATTACAGGTTTTACAGCCTGTTAGGCTGAAAAAATAGCGTCGTGCAATGATTTGCTAAGCACTTCCCCATTATCTATTCAGCCAATACTAACGATATCCCACATGCCTTGTCTTTGAATATTGAAGGTGGGGCGGTTTCTCAGGTCATCCAGAGAAATGGTTATATTCATGGGGAAGAGTTCTGGTAGCCGAGTGAGATCGAAAAATGGGAGTTGGGTTGATGGATGGGCTGATAAGGCGCAGAGAAGCAGCCAGGCTTGGAGGTCATTGTTATTCGTATTGAAGGCTTTCAGTTGCGGCAGGTAGATATTGCCTTTTTTTTGATGCGAGAGTGCGCCCCAATCTACAAGAGAGGCGACGACTCGTTCGGCGGCGCGGTTGAGGGACCCGAGATGCCCTATTTCTTTTGCCAGGCGTCCTTTGACTGCAAGGCGGGTAACAGGTTCACCAGTGCGTGCAAATTGACCGACAATTGCTGCGGTTTGCCGAAAAAACGGATAATACAATAGGGTCAAGCCGTAATGTAACCAGATGCGTTCATTAGCAGGGACTTTAGAAAAAAAATCCAAGGCTTGGTTAAAGAGGCTGGGATTTATTTCAGCACTGCGATACCAAATTGCAACCAGAACATCTATCGTTTTACGGCGAGACTCATCCCCTGCTATTTCATGTTTAAGGTGTTGATCCAAATCCTGGCGCATGGACTGAAAGTCGCTATTGCGCAGACGTGCAAGAGCTGCTGCGTCCAACCAGGATAGATTTATATTTCGGATAAAGCCAAGACCTTTGTCAATTGTCATTTCTTTTTTATCTCAATCAATGGGACTACGATTTCGTCCATTGTAACCCCACCGTGAGTAATTACAATTTCATCTAACTCTGAAAATGCCTGGCGACCTGTTGGAAGAAGCGCAAATAGATTCTTGGGCAGCAATCCATCATCTTCCCATAAGATCGTTTGATTAAAGGCAATTTGTACATGCTCTGCAGATCGGCGGTCTGAATATAAACGAGCACGCCGACCGCGAGACTGAGCCATGAGTCCTTCTGAAGGCTTGCCGATTCCGTAGGCTTCGCAATGACCGTGGTCGCTGGAGAGGAAGATAGTGAAATTTTCATCAAGCAGCAGGTTAATGACATTCTCTAATTTGGTCGAGTTGATGCCCGAGTTATTTGGCGAAAGCCATAAATTGACCGTGGATTGATGATCCATCGCCCCAAGCATGGACCCGTGCATGATCTCATCCAACTGGCGCTCGATGAGGCATAATGCCTGCAAGCGTGGATTGGTGATCTCAGGCGCAGGATCATTCTTTTCAAGCCTTAATGCTATGAGGTCAACCGTATTTTCAGGCAAGCCTTCACGCATCCAGAAGGAGCCCCAGGCTTTGGCTTCGGAGGATTTTGCAGCGTTAGGATGGTAAAAATCAACAGGGCGCAAGCCGCTGATGAGTGCATGGCGCGAGATGGCAGTAATGGTCGGGATTTGAGCCAGCACCAGGTTTTCTTTCATCTTCCAGTTTGTTTGTCGGGAAGACCAGGCGGCTTTCAACAGCAACCAATCTGTGAGCGACATGCCGTCCATTACCAGGAGGGCGACTTTTTGTGCCAAGCCTTGTGAACGGAGATAGTTCATGTAATGCGGAACATGATGAACATGATGCGGTGTGGGGAGTTTTTGAGTTGCCAGCGATGAATATTTATCCGTTAGCCAGGAATTGAAAACAACATCAAGTTTTGCCTGAAGTTCCTTATGCTCATCCTTTTCTTCATTGGCGGGGATGCCCATTTCATTTCGAAGGGAAGTTAGTTCTGCCCATTGATATGCCACAGCTTTCCACTCTTCCCAGCGGGACTCAGCCGTCAGCGTGGAGAATGTTTCTCGAAGCTGGGCAAGCAACTCGGTAGCGCGACGCGGACGCGGGTCTTCATCCAGAGTTAAAATTCCTGGGACCACCCAAGCGGGCAGCGGAAGTTGTGTCTCCAGCTGGACGGGCATCAAACTGCCGTTGCGTAGAAGACGCGGCAGGGCATCCTGCAGGCTTTGATTGGTTTCAAAATTCAGAAGGTATACACTGCCAGCCTCGCCAATGGACTTGCCAGTTCGAATGGAAAGAAAGCCCTGCCATTGATGCTGAATAAACAGGCGGAAGGTCTCGCGATCTTGCAATAGCGCGTTGATATCCCAACCCTGATAATTTTCGGAACTGCGGAAGTGTTCCAATACGGAGTCAAGAAGCAAGGGTGGAATCGGCGCAAGCGAGGCGTGAAATTCATCCAGCCAGAGCACGAAATGAGCGGGTTGATCCAGCAGCCTGGAAGTAAAGTGAAAGACGTGTTCCAACACAAATTGGATGGTCTTTTGTTCTCCCAAACGTTCTTTTGGTCCTGCGAGTTGCGCCAGGCGAGCACGTTGCGCGGAAGTCAGGGTACGGATGACTGGATATGCAAGATTCGGAAAAAATTCATGCAAGGCAAGCTGGACCTGTTGACCTTGCCCCCAAAGATCGTACGGCAGATTTTCCAGAATACCAGCGGTGATGACCAAGATGGGATTGGACAGGTCAAATGGTTTGAGCTGTTCGATGCGATAGCGAAAAAGGATGGGGTCACTTTCCTGCACGATCTGAAACCCGCGCTGGAGGAGCGCAGAAAGGACCGCTTCATCGGCAAGCAGACCATCAGGGTCGCTGACCAAGAAAAACGGGTGGGTTTGGTTGGGAAAGAGATCAAGCAGTTTTTGAAGCATGAGGGTTCTTGATAGATTATAGGTGACAGTCACTTCACAAGTGACTGTCACAAGCTCTTACCTTATTCTTCCGCTCTCAACGTCGCTGTATCGAAATACATCAGCAGGTCGGGGTCTTCATGCAACACCGACTCGGGCAGGCGTGCCGCCACTTCCAAAATAACCTTGTACTCGCGCTTCTTGTAGGCTTCGGCAAACCCTGCGCGGATCGCTTCGGTACGGAACTGCTTGAGCTTGCCCTTGGCTTGGACGTATTCATTGAACTCGCGCAGCAGAGATTTCAGGCGCAGGCGTTCGAGGTCGGTGGCTTTGCTGGGGTCGGGCGAGTACCATTTGCCTGAGGCGTCTTCCAAAAAGTTTTGCTCCAGAATTTCGCCCAGGTCTGGCATTTGCTCGTGTTTGGCAATGCTGCGGGCGATCTGCATAAATTTGGGTTGTAACTCGGCAAAGGTTTGAAGTTCACCGCCCAACTCAGGGGTGAGTCCTTGACGTAACCATTGAATGGCAGACTTTTCATCACTGACGAACAATGCCAGTTGTGCTACCCGCCCCAACCGCATACGAGCTGAATCATATTCGGCGACCTGATCAGGCAGGAAGTACATGCCGTCACGCTCGACGAATTTTTGCTTCAAGCCTGCATAGAATTCCCCCGCCGAAAGCGGAACACTCGCCCCGCGCTGGATGTGGAACGCCACCATGCGGTCGAAAAGCAGGAAGTCTTGTCGTTCGGCAACGACTTCGATCTCGTCATTTTTTTCAACCACGCGCGGCAATTGGGTGAGGTGATAACGAACAAAATCCCATGCGCCATCTACAGTACCTGCCTCAATCTGAAAACGCTCTTCAAGATTATCGTTAGGCTTATAGGCAGTAATTACTAAGTCTTGTTTCACTGCTGCCGTAGTGGTCATTTGTTTGAATGAGCCCTGTTGCTTATCAAGTGTTCGCACATCTGCCACTACAAATCCAGCCCTCAAAAGAGATTCTTGTATTGTATTCCAAACAGCATTTTCTGAATTATGGAATTCCACAGTCATCCACCGACCAGGTTTTAAGTGGCGATAGTATTCTTGAAAACATTTTTCCATCAAAGTCTGGTAATCAGACAAATCCTTCTTTTGGATGTTATTAACTATTGCTTCACTTGTGTTGTTTGTAAGAACTTTTAGCCATGCTTCCCACAGGTAGCTTAGTTCAGAGTACATTAAATTTCCGCCAAACGGAGGATCGGTAAATATGTAATCGATAGAATTTTCGGGGAACCTTTGATCTGTCGAGCTAGCAGTTTGAATTACACTCGTACTACCTCCAACCCAGTGTTGAAGCTTTGATTTAAGGGTGGAAAGCCTATTGCCAAGCGAAATAAAAATTGGTTTTTCGACGATAATTGAAGGTATGTACAACGATCCTTTTACTCCTCCTGAAAAAGGGCCACCTCCTCCAAGATAATATTTCTTTATATCAACACCCACTAGTCTTGAAATATCTCGGTGTGCTCCCGACAACCACATGAAACTATCTTTAATAGTATTATATTTACTTACAAGTGTTGCAAAAGCCCATAAATTTCTCTTGGTATAAAAATGATGCACATGAGTGGCGCCATGACTTTCCTTTGGCTGTTGGGTATTAAATCCATCTGGCAGCTCGTTAACTGGAAACTCAAATGGTACATTAGCACCATCAATTTTTTCGATAAGGTCGAAATCTTGTTTATCGGGACGTTTGTTGAATTTTTTAGAGCCAACATAATAGTTAATCAATACAGGTATCTGCTTTGCACGCCTAATATTTTTTTGAAGAGCCTGATCGTAAATTATTTCCCAAGCTCTTTCTGCTCGTAGAATACCTGAGTTTTTCTTTGGTGATTTTGCTAACTTTGCTTTGCATGCGGGGCATTTCCAGAAATCCTTTATTTCTCCCTTTGTACCATCAACCGCAACGTCCCAGAATACCATCTCCTCATTACATTGTGGACAAACATAAACATCAGACCAAATTGAATAATTGATCTTTCCTTTAGTCTTACCATCGCTGTGAATGGTTTCATACATCCAGCCACATTCTTCTTCAACTTCTTCAAGAATTCGTTTTGAATCACGTTCAAAGTTAGCAATATCTATGGGTTTATTGTAGTTATAAGAGATAAACGTAGCAGCAGGAGCAAGGTCGTTCAGCACGGCTCTCCGCATGCCTAGTTGTGAAACGAGTTTATCGCCTTCGTAAATTTCGCCGTCGTCAGTCACGCGATAACCCATGCTTTCCACGGTCTTTTTGTCTCCGCACAGTTGGGCGGCAACGCCCGTCATGCCTGTGCCACAGAACCCGTCAAAGACCACGTCCCCTGGTTCGGTGTAGTGCAAGATGTAGCGCATGATGGCTTTATGCGGCACTTTGGTATGGTACGAATGCGCGTTATAGATCGGGTCGTTCTTGCCTTCGGAAACGTCCGCGGCAAATGGTTCACGATGATATTTCCCATTGCTGAGAGGGCGTTCCTTTTGCCATTGCTCGATGATCTCCGCCAGAAAAGGGTTGGGGCAGGCGGTGTAATAAGGCGGGTCCGAGAGGGCGAGGATGTCGTCAATTTCGCCGATGGGAAAGCCCTCGATCTTGCGCGATTCGGGGTCCTCAAGGAAGGTCCGCAGGCGGGCGCGGTATTCATCCTTGCGGGCTTGGTCCTCTGGGGTGATTTTATAGTCCGCTCTTTCTTCGCGGATCAGTTCGGGTTGGGCGGGTTTGCGTTTGGGCATGGGGTTTATCAACTAAAGGCTCTATATTACTGTTTCCGACTTAGTATAGCGTAGTATGACTTCTGCAATCGAATTGGCTTCTGACGGATAGCAGGTTGCCAATAATTCACACATTTGTATTGCTGTATCATATTCATATCCACTAATCAAAACAAATTTCTTGAAGTTTGGAATATCTCCATTTTTTAGAAGAGACTCTGCAAGTCCTTGAAAATACCGCCATCTCTTAGCGAATACTTTATTAAAAGTTTCTACAGCGTCGGATCCAAGACCAGCTTCTGCTTGCCATAAAGCAATAAACCCTATAAGATCATTGGCGTCCTTACTCTGATATAGAGATGACGGAATAGGGTCGCCTTGATATTTTTCTACCATTTCGGTGACATCACGGAAAATTTCCCTTGACTGTCGTTGGTCGCCAATTTTTTCTAAACTTGCAGCTAAGACAGTTTTTGCTTCAATATATAGAGAAGGGTCACCTTCTATACCATCAACTAGCTTACGTAAATAATCCAAATATGGTTGAGACAAATCTCGACGTTCCGCCTTGATGCACAAATCCACCATTTCGTACAACAAGTTTGCCGACTCCAACTCATCATCAATCTTTTCTATAGCAGATAACGGGGATGATTTTGCCTCACGCCACTGATTCCTAACAGCATGAATTTCAGGAGAAGAGAATTTTTTGGTGATTTGTTTTTTTCGATATTGCGTGGCTTTTCGTGTTTTTTTTCTGTGAGCTAAAATTATCAATTTCTTTAGGTGTAAGTTTATTAAATTTGGTTTTTTAAAAACCATGACATTGGACAAAGAAAGTTTTTGTCGAGCACGAGCTATGGACGCCCATATTTCATCTATATAGTTTTTATCTTTCCAATTCGGATATCTTCCATTTCGAGTGACGTCCGACACGAGAAGACGATGTGCGCGGCGAAAAAAATAGCGTGCTTGCGCAGAGTTATTTACAGCCATAAAATCGAGTGAAATTGAAAGCATTGCTTCAATTTTCCAGGCAGTACTCGTAATATTATTGATATATTTTAATCCATCCACGATATCGCCTTGTTTAACATAAGCTACCGATAATGCCCAATTGATGCGATCTATTTTATCAATGGCATTGCTGTCCTCCAGCTTATTAGCAAGGACATTGGCTTTTCGTAATATCATTTTTGCAAAATTAATTGCGCCAGATTGTGCACCCTCTATCGCAACCACTCTCAAAATATCCAGACAAGAGTATTCTCCACCATCACCTAGTTTTTCAATTTCAAGAGCCAATTTATACGCTTCCATAAACACTTTTTTTGCTTTTTCTGGCTCTCCATTCTTCGATATCGAAACTGCAATTTTAGATAAAGCCATTGACTGCTCTTGCTGATACGGAATTGATTCGGTTGAATTTAGCATTAATGCAAACAACTCACGAATTTTATCTGCCTCATCGTCAATTGAGAAAAGTAATAATGGTGCCAAGAGCATTGAGTGTACATTGCTAGAATAAAAATCCCAATTTTGATATATATTAAAAATATTTTCTTTGTTTACTTTCTCTGAGAATCCCAAAACTTTCATGTCATTAAGACGATTGGATAAAGACAAGGAAAAAGATATACGATTTTCGCCTTCAAATTCAGCTTTGATTTCCTCAATCGCCAGCAATGTTACTTGCTTATACTCTGAGTCTGAAATCTTTTCAGCAATTCCTAGTGCCAAATCAATTTTATTTTTCTTAGCCAATGTTTCAGCTAACACTCCTAATGTGGCATCGTCATCTTCGAATTGCCAACGGAAGCTTTCTTCACCGGTTTCCTCCCATTTTTTCCATGCCCAGTCCTTTGATTTTTCTAATGCAGCACCGAGGTCAACAAGCCGATCTTCAAATAGGACTAAGGCACCTTCAAGCGCAGCTTCTAATTCGCTTCTGCTCTCGGTATGTCGTAACACTGAAACCGAAGTATAAAATTTTCGAAAAGCTAAGGAATAATCAAAAACCTTTAGGTAATTTTGTCTCCCAAATAAGTCATTCGCTAGATTCCAGAAATTTAGATGTTGCACTTCAGGAATTCCAACCCAAAGGCAGGCACCAAATTCTGCAGCCCAATCAGTAAAAAAAGGCACCTGATTGGATGCCAACTCGTCCAATAACGATTGAGCATCATCAAAGCGCTTTACATCCATCAATTCCCAAATTAACAATAAATACCATAAGGGTTTGCGTCGCGCTTCTTGTAAAGAAACCAAATGCTTTGCCCGCTGAAGGTTTTGTGTGCGCAACACATCCAAAGGGTTTTCACGTAAAGAATCAGTGGTCAATCTTCTTGAATACGACAAAAGGAATTCTGCCACAACTGCGGCTCGATCTTTATCTAGAGCAATTTCCATAGCAGACTGAATGGTTTGTAAAGCCAACCCTGGTTGGTCAGTTAAGATTTGACGTTGCAGATTCAAGAAACTTTCATTTTGTGCTAATGCAATTAATACATTCCAATCCCCTCTTTTTTTTAAGTAATATGGCAGATATTCTAATGCATATGGACTTTGGTTTTCTTGCCAACATGTGCAATAATCAATTATATTTTTTTCAGCAAGTTCAGATTCGTCCCCAAATATTGTATTAAACGAATCTGCTAAAAGGGGATGCGTGAAGGAAAAAGAGTCTTTGTCTAAATCATCACTATGCTTTAACCAACGTGTTACTTGCCAATTCCTTTTGAGTTTCCTCATATCACGATCACTTAATCCAAGCAGCATCTTGGATTTAATGTCTTTGCTGGACAAAGGTCCCTTCGCAACTGTTAATAATACTAACAATTTACGGATTGGCTCATCCATTTCTATTTGATCAAGTGCCTCAACTTGCTGCTCAATATATTTTTGAAAACCGAGAGGGGTTTCTGATAATAATTTGTAAGCATCCTGTCCTTTATTTGTCTTTTGCACCAATTCATCAATCAGAAACGCCAGATATAGAGGAAATCCTTGTGTTATCTCGCTAACCTTTGTAGTAAAAACATCATCTTTTGCTAAAAATCTCAATTCCTCTTTACCAGCTTTTTCCAGCCACTCCACAATTACATCTTTAGAGAGCTTGTCAAGTTGGATTTTTTCAGAGTCATCCATCCAACCATTCAAATATGCATGTTCCTCACCAGGATTCGAGCGAGCAGAAGCAATTAAGAATATATTTTGAGGCAATGACTTAGGCAAAAAGGGAGGAAATGGTTTTTCTGCTTCATCCAAGCCATCCAAAATTATTATCAGCGGTTTTTTGCTTTGCAAGGTGCCATTGCTCAGTAGCCCGTAGAGATTATCCCGCAAACTACGTTCATCTCGATCAGTGATGGGTACTGGGGTTTCATAAAAACGATTGACCTGAATTAAAATAGAAAGGTATGCATTTTCTATAGAACGATTTGTTTGCTGTGAAAAGAAATGGTAAGCAATACACGCATTTTCATTTCTTAATTCCTGGAGCCAATTGGCAAGCAATGCAGATTTACCAAAACCAGCCCCAGCTGTTATAAGCATTACACCTGAGGAGCTACTTTGTATAAATTTATTTAATTTTTCTTTTTCATCTTCGCGTCCAGCAAAACACTTTGTATATTGGTTAATTAAGTTATTAACACTTCCTTCTATTTCCGCCCCCCAATATTTAGAATTATTAGTTTGTTGCTGAATTTGTTTGGCTATGCCAGAAATTTGTTCTTGTAATTTACTTGATTCGCCTTTGACCGTATCTTTAATGTCTTCGAGCTTTTTATCAATTCTTAAGTGCCAACTACTGGCTTCCTTTAACTGTTCTAGCGCAACGAGAATTTTACCTATTTGCTCCCTATCGATACTTTGACCTACTTGAAGCCCCAAGAGCTGTTGATAAAAGAGTACACTTCTTAACTCTTCATTACTTTTAATACCGTCTTCCACAAAATAATAAATAATTCCATCAAGCAGATAATCTCGTAGCAGTTGATCAAAATCGCTCGGCAAGCCATCGAGTATTCCAAATTTTGCAAGGTGATGAAACAAAGCATCATTTGCCTCTTTTCGATCAGGCAAAAGGGCATTTAATCCACCTTCTTGGGTAGTGTAGTCAACCGGGCTAACAATCTGCGGAAAGAGACGAGCCTGAAACTCAGGTTTATCTAACCACTTCGAACGCCCACTTATCAGTTCCTGAATATCATCACTCAATCGATCCCATTGTCCACTACTGCGATATCGTTTTTCAACATCACGCCATGCTTTCTGAAAAGCTTTCTTGATTTCACGCTGGATAACTCGAAAAGCATCAGGTTCAAACCACTGTTTTTCTATCCATTTCCTGGATTTTTCAAGAGACCATTTACCCGCATCGTAAAGCGCATTGGCTGTAATATTGCCAATGAATCCAGTAGTTAGCAAAGTGATAGGATCAGTCATAAGACTCTCTTGAACATTACTTAAGAATTAACCTAAATTGGTTGGGTTGGCTCGTTCTCAGATATTGTTATTTATCCAAATTCAAGCGTGTATTGCGTGAGTCATGTCCACGCATCTTTTTCTGAATATACTCACCAAATCGACGCTGCAATTCATCCACTGTAGTAGGTAAACCACCCGTCTTTAGCGCATCCAGCAGAGCATCCACTTCAATAGTCAGCGATTCAATTCCGTGGAAGGCTTGCGAGGCGGCGCGCACAAATCCATCAGGAATGGCAGGCGCATCATCCTTCTGCGCTAAAAACGCTTCGATCGGTTTGCGCTCCTTGGCAGACATCGCCTCCAGGCTGTGCTTTACAGTCTCACTACTCAGGTTAGTTCTAAGCGCCTGCCGCCAGCCCATTAGCATCTTATCCAGTCGATCATCCAGCACTTTCAGCATCTTCTCAGCGTTCGTGCCGCTTCGATACAACGGTTGTAATCGGCATCGTGGACAAGTGGGTGAATCTTGCAACAAGCCTTCATGGAAATCGGGACAGGGTGGCAAGCTCTTGACCGTATCTTTCCAGACGCCCAATTCGGATCTGCCGCCTGCTCCCACCAAATCGATCTCGACCAACTCCTCAAGCGCTTTCATCCGCACATCGTCATATAGCTTTCGGCGCTGGTTGTCGGCTTTCGGACCCAAGGTCAACTCGCGGTGAAACTCGGCATAGATGGCAATGTATTCACTCTTGAGTTTCTCCAATTCGCGTGTAATCGCCGCAGGCTTGACCTGCTTCTCGCCTTTCGCCAACTGACGCAGGTCATTCAACAGAGCCGTGCGCACAGACTCGGCGCGTTCCGACCAGGCATGCTCCGCAGATAAATTGGCTTTCGCTTCCGAAAGATATGCCGTCAACGGTTGAATCTGACCGATCAGTTCCACCAGGTCCGCGGCCCGTTCAACGCGTTCGTGGTCGGCAATTGAATCCTTAACTTCAGAGATGCTGAGCTTCAAATTCCGCAGTTTTCCCACAGTATTGAACTTGCTCAATTCCTCCAGGAATTTCTTATACCCGCGCAGCCCAGCCAACAATTCAGATGACTTGAGCGAGACACCCGAAACGTCACTGTTGACTACTGTGCCCTTTTCGACCGTGAAGGTTGGGCGGTCGGTAAATAAAGCTGTGTTCCAAACCGATAGTCCGCCCTGAACACGGCTTTCCAGCTTCGCCACCTGCTCAAGTTGAGCATTTACTTTGGTTTGCAATTCAACAATCGCCTGGTCGCGCGTATTTTCATCACGGATCAATCCAGGCTTCAAGCTCAAGCCCTCAAAGATGGCGGTCCACTGCGGTAGGGGTAGGGTCTTCGGACGCTTGATGAAGCGGAAATCCGTCAAATCTTTGAGAGAACGTGTCAGCACTAGGTTGAGGGTACTCGCGTCGATCTCTTCCCGACCGTCCACATTGAGCACGATATCGCCGTTATACACCAACGCCAGCAAGACCACCGCCACCCACTCAGGCTCAAGATGGAAGTAAACATCTTTCTCGATGGGCGTAATGCCTGCTCCCACCTGCTCGATCAGCTCACCGCGATTCAATACCTGATTTTCAGGCTTCTTGGTCAATGCTTTCAAGAACTTCTCAGCATATTTCGAATCATACGGACGGATGTTCCCGTCAGCATCCAAAAGCTCCAAACCTTCAAGCACGGTTGTCGCTAAATTGGTTCGGCTTCTTCCACCTAAATGGAAAACCGCGTCCATTGCACTAGCAGAGCGTGAGTTCTCGGCAATCACCTGTGTCGCCCGTTTGAAGGAAGGATAGTCAGGGTAGCGATCCTCAAAATCTGGCGCCAGCAAATGCGCAGTGATCAATTGCAGCAGTTCCTCGGTTGTCTGTGTGGCAGTATTCTTCGTCTTCTTGAGCACTGCACTGACCGATTCTTCCTTCCCCTGGTGGATGACTTGTAAGTGATCATTGATATTTTCACGCAACCAGCGATTTAGTCTCTTTAAGTATTCTTCTGCTTTGTCTGCATATGCCTGGCGATATTCCGTCGATTCATTCGAGAGCGCCTTCGCTCCAGCATACAACCTTACTTTGTGCTCAAATTGGTCATCCAATTTGACGAATTTTAGAATGACTTCGTCGGCTTTGTGGTCGTCATGATATTTGCGATCAAAGAATGGCGGCAACCAATACAAGTAAAAGTCACGCGGCGGCTGAGCTGTGCTCCGCTCATCAGGTGCGCCAAAGAACAAATACCCAGGGCGGGTTACCTTATGATCTCCCCAGGGCAATTCATAGAACCAAATGTTGTAATTGGTCACATAAGTCGTATCGCTCAAACTCAGAGTCTGGCGTAAGGCATCAAAGAAGTAGCGATTGAGGTCTGATTTCTGCAGGAATTCGCCACGCTCGGTGATCTTGGCGTCAAAGTCAATCACCTTTTTCAAGTCGAGGAAATACTGTCCGTTTTCGGCGTTGTAGGTAATGAACTGTCCCTGCACTGTCCTCATGATTTCTTTGAGAGCCACCTGCACCTGGTCCATCAAGAAGTCACCCGTCGCTTCAGGTGTTTTTACATAGAGACAGAGTCCATCTCGCAACTCTTCGGCAGTCATGCCAAGCGGTGCAAACGTATCACTGGTTGTCAAGCGATGTACGCTCAATGCATGAATGATCCGCGTTGCCATTGGCTTTAGTTGTTCGCGGGTATAGGCGTTCTTGATGCGTCCTTCGAGCACCTTGCTCTTATCCAACACATCCGCCACCCCAGTCATGCTGCGCAAACTCGCATTCTCGCGTAACACTCCCCAATATGAGTCAAAGGATAACAAGCCTGGCTCTTCGGTCGGAACTTCCTTGTCCATTAATTGGCGCATTGCCTGGCTAAGCGTTTTGAGAACCTCGCGCTTTTCCGCAATATAAACTTGTTCAAAAGTGGAAATATAAGCAGGGTGAATGGGAAACAATTGAGCGAACTCATTCAACCGCTCTGCCATCTGCTTGTATAACGGCGTGAACTGACGCAGGTGTTCCGTGATCTTTGCCAATTGCTTGTCATTCTTTTGCAGAAGACGATTGGAAACCACAAACGCAATATCTTCACGGGCAATAGTCACCTGCTCAAAGCGGTCTTTCACGCGCCGCAGCTGCTCGGCAACAAAACTGAAACGCGGTGAGTCGAACAACAACTCTTGCAAGCCGCCAATAAAACGGAACGATGTACTGGCAGCTACTTCTCCCAGTTCACGCAGAAAGCCCAGATCCAGGATCAAGGCGCGTTCTTCACGAGTGCGCAGATAATCGAGCAGCTCGTCCACAACCAGCAAAATTCCCTGGTCTGGATACTTCTCCTGAAACTTTGCCATCGCCTCGATGATGGAATTCTTATTATTCGTCACTTGGCTGGCTTCAGGGAAAGCATACGGAGTCTTCCACTTTTTCAGCGCCCCTTCCAACTCGCCCAATAAGATATCCCGCAAACTCGAAGTCACACCGCCAATTTCCACGCGGAGCACTTTGAATTTCCCAGAAATGGATTTCGCAGCTTTTTGGACGTCCTTATTTCTGATCTCTTTTGCCAGATCTTCATACTCTGCAATCGCAGAAATGACCGACATCAAGTGCGACTTACCCGTGCCGTAATTGCCAACGATCAACACCCCTTTATTGTCTTGTGGCTTTTGAAATTGAATTTGGGGGAAGACCAGATCGGTCAACTGGCTTGCCATGCGATCTGATATCACATAGGAATTCACCAGCTCGCGAGCAGCTTTTTCCTTATCTGCATCGCGCAACTGGATGACGGTCTCGATCGGTTCGAATTGTACGAGATCACTATAACGCATCGGTAACTCCCTTTATGACTACGCCATCAATATCTTTCCAATGACGATAATGACTGTGTTCTGGTACTGCATAGGACAATACTCCATCACTAAAACTACCAGCCCACAGAACAACTAATTTTGTAAAACGACCAGCCTGCCGAAACAACACAAGAGGATCCAGATTGAGAGATGGGTGAAATAATAGATCTACATCTTTACACACCACAGGTCCAGGAGATTTCCTCCTTAATTCCTCCACCAGCCAATCTCTAGCTGCTCGCGAGCGATCAACTTCGCCCGAATTGACCAAAAACTCACTTAATTCTTTACCAATTGAAATAACCTGCCAATCAGCAGGAATTTCAGCGAGAATTTCCTCCAATTTTACTATTTCCTGCTCAACAATCAGTGTCAACGGAGCTAGTGGAGACTGGTTATTTTCCATGATGTTTTATATGACCAATCAAAAGTCACCTGTTATCGAAAAGCCTTGAACACTACCCTGCAACCCGAATTTTTCAAGGATAGACCAGAGCAGGTGATTTGTCAATTATTATGCGAATATATTTGGTGCCAAAATAGTGCTCCCCCGTCACGCCACTTTCATTAGTTCATCACTGCTCTGCCTCCGAACGGTCTCCAGACCACCAGTCGTCGTATTCTTCTCCCCTGGAGAATCTTGGTTTTGAGGACTTCGGCTTTGAGGGTTTGATGATTTTTTCCTTTTTCGGCTTCCTTGGATACTGGTTCGGATCAAACGGAAGTTCTTCCTGGGAACGGACAGACAGGTAATGTTGGCTTGATGAAAGATCTTCGCGCCACCATCCAAAATCATAGGGTGGCAACCTCCCAAAATCGCGCCAGTCATGCCCGATCACCGCAACCCAGGGGCTAATCCGCGGAATGCTCCAGGCAAAACGCTTCACCAACCAAGGCTGACCCATAATGCAAAAGACAATGGGGATCTTCCACTTCTCCGCATGGTCATACGCCAGTAGAAGCCGCCTTCTGTAATTCGCCTCTATGGTCTTGGTTGAACTGTGTCCGGTATCCACCTCCAGCCAAAATAAAATCTCCTTCCCACAATGCGTGCCCCAAGCCAAGGCATCTGGAATTCCATATTTGACCGGCACCTCGGTCCAGCAATCCCAGATTTCGATGTTGTGATAAGCAGTTTCCAGCCATGCCCGCCACATCCGTGACTTGCGTCGGTGGCGTTCCGCTGCGTATCGGAATTCGCCGCGATGTTTCTTGAAATGCGCACCCTTGGGAATGTTCCAGGATCGATGCGCCAACTTCAGCCCAGCATTACTAATCGCCCACCCCTCGTACTTGCCGATCCGCTTGCGCTCGATCAGGTTCGCCGCCTGGAGTTTTTTCAGAAGTTTACGGATATAGGTCTCGCTCAACCCAGCCAGCGAGGCGATCTCCGGTTTGTGGGCAGTCCCAAGCCGAGCCAAGATCCGCAGCACACGAATAGCATTGGGTTTGTATCCGAAGTCGGCTGTGTTAAAAGGCGGTTGGATTTGCGGCGCCGGCCCATTTTCCACAAGGGATGGATATCCATGCGGGGTGAAATCCCAATTGCTTTTTGGCGCTTTTCCAGTCGGCAGGATCACCATTGGCATCTTGCGCTTCACCAATCGCATGATTTCATGCGCATACCACCTGCCGGGTGTGTCCAGAGAAATCCACAGACAGGGATATGGTCGAGCCTTGATCAAACGGGTAGCGATCAAGTCAACGATCCGCGCCTGCGCATAAGGTGGCAGCCCGTCCGTGGCGGACAGGCTGCACTTGAATACATCGACGATCACCTTGCCATTGCTTGCGATGATTGGCGTCCATTCCAACGCCAGGCAGGAGAGAGGATCAACCGGCTTGGATCTTTTCACCAACCATACCTCTCAAACATACGACCGTGGTGGAAATTCATCCAACAGTATTGCTCTCGAAGAAGTTCCATATCCATCTCAACGTATCCGATCACTTCTTCAATGGAATCTTCGTCATCACCAAGATAATAACCTCCATCTTCTTCCATCAGAATCGGAATCGCCAGTCTTTGCAAAGCCTTTATCCCCTCAAGGATCTGTCGTTCCTCGTTCCCCTTGTCATACTTGGGATCCTGTTCGCTGTCCGGTATGATGCCAAAAACATGAGTTACCAGTTCCACCAGCGACAATGCATATTTCTCATCGATGAACGTACCAAAGATGCGTAATTGTGTTTCATCGAAACATTCGTCGGCAACATACGCAGCAAGTTTTTTATGAAACGTCGAACGAAATTGATCAGCCATTTAATATCTCCTTTGAATGTGCATGATAATGATTTCGCATCAAGGGTCTCTTCACCGTGTCGCAAAATTATTGCCGTGAGACCTGTTTCTTCAGAAAAAGGCTGGAATTTTTAATTAAAGTCCATATGCTCTTTTTCTAGTAGTTCAGTAGTTCACTGCCATCAGATACCCACCATATTTGGATAAATGCTTCTCAATACGACCCTACAACCCAATATCTGGCGGGTATTTTATTGAACTGCTCATTGAACTGCACCTCAAAAAAGTAGTTCACTCGATTTTCAGATCAGTTCAACAGTAGTTCACTAGTAGTTCACCCAGCAGTTCAGTCAAAACATGCATATATAAAGGGAAAAGGGTTTTTAAAATAGTTAATTCATCCATATATGGGTACTAATTTTTTAAGTGAACTACTGAACTACAAGAGAATGCAACTTGTTTAATTAAAATTTCACCTGCCCTACCCCAGTTGCAGGGATCAAAAAAGCCTGGCTCCGTTTTCACGATAGCCAAGCTTTGGATTTACTTATCAGAGCGCGTCAGTGAAACCCCGTACATCTGCTCAACCCTTTGGACATCCACGATCAATACCCTTTGCCGGATGCCGGCACACAATTTACTTGCCTCGACCTGTCGCTCCCCTACTTGTGCAAGCAATCCATCCACTTGGCGCAGCTGCCGGCGCAAGGCATCGGGCATGATGTCGAGATTCTCATCCAATCCGCGCCAGAATTCCTTGGCTTGTGCCAGGCTGGTTTCGGTCCGTAGGTAGATCACCTTTTGTTCCGGACCTGGATCGTAATAACCGATCTGGCTCGCATGGATCGGTGGTTGGTATTCCTCGTCCTGGGTGCGCGGCGCCAGATACACTTTGCCTTCCACCAGCAGACTGGCAAGCGCTGTAAAGAATTTACGTACCGGGGACTCGGCAGCCACCTGCTCCGCTTGGTTTTGGATGAGGGACAGCAGTGCCTGATTATTCTCCGCAATCATCTCTTCGGCATCCTTCCACGAGATCAATTGCAGATCTTCAAAGCAACGCAATGCCAACTCCTGCGCCGCCGCAAGGACTCCATACGCATCCGGCAGACGGTTCTGCAGATTGCCAGCTTGACGTGCAAACTGCGCTGCCTTATCTACTAGTGCGGGATACTCTTTGGCTATACGCTCCCAGTTTTCTGTCAAATACTGTAAATAGAGCTTCATCGCCTGCGCGAGCAAGCCTTGTTGTGCCTTCTCCTGAAGAGCCGTCAATTTATTTTCACCATTATTCTCAGATCCTTGCATCGGCAAAATATCGCCTGGCTCCACACCAACATATAACATGCGCCCCACAATGCTTTGCCCGATCAACGGGTTTTCGGCGGTCATGATCACCAAGCAACGCGGGAAACGGGTGTTCTGCTGGGAGAGGTCGGCGCGCGAACGACCACGTGCAGATCTATTCCCCACCGAGCGCACGACATGATGTCCCTTCTTGTGCATGGCACGCGCCTCCGCCAGACTGGAGAATTGCGGGGCAAAGTCATCGATCACCAAAGGCACATCTTTTACCAGGAACATCGCCGCCTCAATCGCAGTCACGGTCGAGGTCCAATCGATCGGTGCATGGTAATCCCTGCCTTGCACAAAGCCTGTCCCGAAGTGGGTCAACGCCAGATGAGACAGGGTGGACTTGCCGCTTTGGGTCGTGCCATACACCGAGATCACCGCATTCAATGGACGCAGACTGGTCAGTGGCGCAGCATACATCGCCGCCCACAACGGAGCGGTAACCTTGCGTGGACCGAGCTGCAGGAATTCCAGCGTGGCACGCACCGCTTCCTGTGGGTCGCACTCTTCCTTGGGCAAGGCGTAATGCCGCAGGTTGTTTGACCCAAGATCCACGCGTACCTGGTCATTCAAGCCATCCTCACCCAACCAACCGGATGCCGTGAGGAAGCCACGCTGTCCATCACAGTCATGCCAGCCGGTGAAGGTATACAGTTTCTCTCGCTGGACACTCTCCATCGAAACTTCCTGGATGGCACGTGCCAGGAGATAGGATTTGCCAGGCGGCAGGGAGATGATTGGACGCATGCCCCAGCTATCCGGGATCCAATCCAGCTTGTCAAAAGCACGCGCCTCCACCTGAACGGGTTGCAGAGTCTGTCCGGAAGCCAGTCCCCCTTCGATGCTGTACCGCACAGTCGGCGGGTTGAGACCATCATCCACCATCAGTTCATGGCTGATGCGTGCCCAGAAGTTTCCAAGTGCATCGCCCTTGAAATGCAGCCGGCGTTCGCGGATCTCGGAATCCAGATATCCGTTTTCCTCCTCGCGCTGGTTCATCAAGCTCTTGAGGTCGCGTTTGGAAATGGCAAGTTTCTTTTCCACCAACGAAGAATACCGGGAGCGCAGTGTGTCGGGCAGATCGGCAATGTGTCGGGTAATTGCCTGTAGATTTTCATCCAGTTCCATTGGGGATAATGTTCGGCTGTGATCGATCAGGATATCCAGCCAGGGCTTGGAATTGCTCAGATGTTTCTCCAGGATCGGCAAGGTCAAGCCGCTCTGCAGCCATTCGTTCATATCCTTGGCGGGCAGGTCAGGCACGATCATCGTCAAAGCGCCAAGGGCTTCACACAGCCGGCGTGTCACATTTACCTTGCGCTTACGGATCTTGTCTTGCTCGGCGGCAGTCAGCTTGGTCTTGTGCAGGTCATTATCCAGGGCGAGGTGGATCACGCGTCGTTTTTGGACGCGTTCAATCTCTCCAGCCGATAAGTTCCCCACCCCGCACAATGCCAGGGCGGAACGACCCAGCTGACGCAGGCTTTCCGCATCGGATTGTCCCTCGACGATGATGAGATGAGGATCGCCGGGTACCAACGCCCAATAGACCTGACGTTCGCCCGGCAAATTGCGCGACTTGTCATTGGGATCTTTGGGCTTCAAGGCACGCGCCGAGAAATACGTGGTCTTGCCATTCCAGGTATGAGGATAGATGATGTATCCATCCGGTGAAGCTTTGGTGCCATCGCCGTTGGCAGTGAAGTCCAAGCCGTCGGCACGGATCACGCCAAGTTTCTTCACCAAATCCAAGTCGGCACTCACTTTTTGTAAATGATTATGCAAGCCACTATCCGATCTGCAATATCCCCAGCCGGCTTCACGCAAAGTCTTTTCCGTGAAGCCACGACCGAGCAGATATTTCCGTGCCAGCTCGCCCGCCTTGCTCCACAGTTGCGTGGCAAAATACTTTGCTACTTCATCGAGCAGGTCGGTTTGTTTCCTGCGCTCTGCTTCAACTTGAGCGGCTTGCGGATCAAAGCCAAGCTCTGTCAGATCGAGGTGAAGAGATTCCGCCAGGTATTTCACGGCGCCCATGAAGTCCAGCCCCTGCCAGCGTTGCACAAAGTCAATGGCATCACCGCCGGCATCACATTTGGTATGGCAATGCCAGCGTGACTGACCGTGCGGGTCGGTATAGATGACAAAGGCTGTGGGATTATCGCCTTTGTGTAAGGGACAAGTACCGCGCAGCTCTCCCCCACTTTTCTGAAGCTTCGCGCCGGCTTGCTGTGCCAGATCCTCCAGATTCACCTTGGATAAGATGACGTGTAAATTTAGACGGTTGGAAGTTGTGGTATCATGCGCCTTGTCTGTGGACGCAATCCTTTGTTGGGATGCCGCCGGTTTCCGCCCGGCGGCGTTCTGTTTTAATTCCATGATGGGCTCCTTTATTATCCTTCGCTGAGATGTTCGACGGCTAGTTCAAGATCGCGTTCGCTGGGGGCGATGTAGATGCGGGTGGTGTTCAGGCTCGAATGCCCAAGCAGAGCTGCCACCTTTTCCAAGCCGACACCACTATCCACCAGGTTCTTGGCAAAGGTGTGTCGGCAGATGTGTGGGGTGAGTTCTTTGATGTTCGCGGCTTTGGCATAGCGTTGCAGGATGCGCTGGACCGTGCGCCCACTCAGGCTTTCGTGTTCCCCTTCCACGGTCATCCAGAGATGATCACAGCCGGGTCTTACGGCGATCCAGTCCTGTAGGGCTTTGCGCGCATCCGCGTTCAAGGGGACGTTGCGTTGTTTGTTGCCCTTGCCATTCTGGACCGAGACGCTGCCCTTGCGTTCGGAGAGTTCGAGGTCGGTCATGCACAATCCAATTGCTTCGCTCAAGCGCAGTCCCGTATGTAACAGAAAGAGAGTTAGGGAGGCATCGCGCCGTCTTGTGATCCAGCGCTTGGGATAGTTCTTCTTCGCCAGTTCTAGGTCATTCTCAATCGCACGTTTCAATGCATGCTGCTCGTGTTTGTCCAACCACTTCGGACTGCGTGCGACACTGGCAACGCCCTTGATGTTCTCCGTGGGGTCGCTGGTGATCTGTTCGGTCTGGCGTGCCCATTTGCACAAGGCAGCCAGCGCAGCCAGGCGACGATTGACCGTGCCGGCTTTGCGCCGCTCACCCACCAGCAGGAATTGTTTGTAGTTCTTGATGTCGGTGGGCGTGATGCGTTGGACTTTGAGGGTCTCCGCATTCACTCGCTCGAACCAGCCTTCGAAATGTCCGAGGTCCGAGAGATAGCCCTTGATCGTGAGCGGAGAAAGGTCTTGTTCATCCAAGTGATGTTGGAAATTAGTCAGTAATTTGTTCATAGTAATGCCCTTGTTTTTTCTATTTTGGAAAAGCCATCAGAAAGCTCTGGGAGAAGTGATTTTTTCCAGACGGAGGATGAGCCGTATCTGGCTCAGAAAGCCGTTTCCTGCCCTTCCTGTAAATGGAAGGTAAGCGGCACGATAAGCGCCAATATAAGCGCAGGTAAACAGACAGTAAGCAGGTTTGTAAACTGGACGCTTACAGCCTTTTTTTCCATCCAAAATTTGATCCACATTTGGTGGAAATCCCCAGGTTCGATTTTGGACGCTGCTCATCCCGACCAGCCTTTGACCTGCATTTGCATCACGACCGGCTCGCGGCGGATCTTCAATTTACCGGCTTGATACGCATCGAGGCTATGTCGGAAGAATGCACCGAGCACATCCGCCAGACGCAGGTTGTATGCTTCGGCGATTGCCTTGAGTTTCTCGTGACGTTCTGCTCCCAAGCGATAGGCGGCTGTCTGTCCTTTGAGGGAGCGCGACAGGAGTGTGTCGGCGGG
>Ga0268298_10000970_pt1 | contig 35552 bp, 38 predicted proteins | sample WWTPWeurt_MetaG_FD_194462 | JGI IMG/M metagenome (GOLD analysis project Ga0268298, IMG submission 194462) | Activated sludge microbial communities from WWTP in Nijmegen, Gelderland, Netherland - WWTP Weurt | ecosystem: Engineered > WWTP > Aerobic digester > Activated sludge | place...
CCCTCCCCCCTTGGCTAGGGTTTTTTGTTGGGTGCTAGGGGTTTTTGTTGGGTGGGGGATTGGTGGGGGGAAGGGCGGATAGGGGGGGGGCGCAGGCGGCGATGAGGCGGGCTTTGGCGGTTTGCACGGCGGTTTGGGGGTCGGTGTTTTCGGGAAGGGGGATGGTGCAACCAGCGGCGTTTCTGTGGCCGCCTCCGCCGAAGGTTTGGGCGATGAGACCGACGTGGACACAGCCCTTGCCGCGCAGGCTGACATAGATGCGGGCGTCGCTTTGCGTGATTTGGGCCCCGATTTCGACGCCTGCGAGGGCGCGGGCGTACTGGACGAGCTGGCCTACGTCATCGGGGGTGGCGTGTGCGGCGCGGAGGTGTTCGTCGGTCAGGGTGAGGAGGGCGAGGCGTCCGTCTAGGTGGCGCTCGAGGGTGGGGAGGACGAGGGTGCGGAGGCGGAGACTGGCCTCGGACAGTTGCTCGTCGAGTTTGAGGGACACTTGCCAGGGGTCCACGCCGCGCGAGACGGCCAATTGGGCCAGGCGGAAGACCTCGGCGTTGGCGCTGGAATAGCGAAACCATCCGGTGTCTTCGACGAGGGACACAAACAACGCGAGGGCGAGTTCGTAGGGAAGCGCGGACTCGGTGAGGCCGGAGGAGGAAAGGACGCCCAAGGAAACAACGCCTACCGAGCCCGCGCTTGAGTCTCTTACCACGATGTCTCCGAAATCGGAAACAATTTCATGATGGTCCAAGACGATGAGCGGGCCGGTGACCTCGGGCGACGGAAACGCATCGCCGAGCAAGGACCGGGCAGAGCAGTCGTGTACAAGGGTGGCGGAAAAACGAAGGCTGCTGGGGACGTGGCGTTTGACCCACTCGACACCGGGCAAAAAACGCAGGCGGCGGGGCACTGGAAAAGGGCTGTACAAAAAAACGTCTTTGCCCAGGAGGCGCAGGCCGTGGGCGGTGACGAGCATGGAGCCCAAGGCGTCGCCGTCAAGGTGGGCGTGGGCGGCGAGCAAGAAGTGCTGGCCCAAAGCGATCTGGCGGGCGGCCAAAGCGAAAGCGTCGGAAAGCTGCATGGCGGGGGAGTATGTCATGGGCAGGCGGGGCCGAATCGAACGGTTTTGGGCTGGGTGCATTTGGTTTATGATGGGCGCTCGTGCTGGGGGGCCTGATGCCAAAAGAAGTGCTTGGATTGCGTCTTTTGCTGTTGTGCAGTCTGCTGTTGTTCGGGTTGGGGACGCCGCGTGCGGAGGGTTCCGCCTCGGGGAGCGGGAAAACGGCGGAACAATATATGGAGCAAGCGGCGGCGCTGTTTAAGGAACAGAAGTTCGGAGAGGCGGGGGACAAACTTGTGCTTGCGAACCAAGCGAACCCCCATCCGGTGATTCTGTTCAATGCGGGGCAGGCGTACCGCAAGGCGATGCGGCCCCTGGATGCCAAGCGGGCGTATCAGGAGTTCGTGACGAAATACCCGTCGCATGCGCTTGCGCCCGAAGCAAAGGGGTACATCCAGACGCTGGAGGCGCTCATCGCGCAGACCGAGGAAAAGAAGCAGGTGGAGCTGGCGCTTTTGGAACAAAAAGAGAAGTCGGAAAAAGAGCTGGCAGAGGAACGGGAGAAACGGGAAGAGGCAGAGATGGCCCTTGGAAAGCTCCGGCGACCGTTCTACAAGAAGGCGTGGTTTTGGGTGGTGGTGAGCGGTGCTGTGCTCGCCGGGGGAGTGATCGGGCTCAGCGTTTGGGGGGATTCGCTCAAGTCCCGTACCGTGGGTGGCACGCAGCACATGAAGTTTGCACTGACGTTTTAGGAACCTTTGTTCCGGGAGTCCACGATGTGGTTGTCGAAAAACGTGACCTGGGTTTGTCTGCTGGGGCTGTTTCTGTTGGGGTGTTACGACAGGCCGCACTTTACGCTGAAGCTGTCGGGCATCAGTGACAAAGCAGAGACGCTGTATGTGAACGCGGCGCTGCTGGACCCAAAGGCGATAAATGGGACGGAAGAGAAAGAGCTGACGTTCGACCTCAAGCCGTATCGGGCCAAAGGGGAGTTTGATTTCGGGGTGACGCTGGAGCTGAAGGAGAAAATCACAGATGGCATTCCCAAGGCGTTCATCGATATGGCGTTTGTCGATGGGCAGAAGTGCGTTCTGGCGATTCACAGGGTGTATGTCGAGGGACCGGGAGGTTGGGGGGCACCGACGGCGGTGGAGCGTAACATCGGGGCACCAAGACCCGAGCATTCAGAGGAAGTGATTCCGATGTACGTGGGCAAAGGGAACGCCAACACGAGCCCCTGTTTTCGGTTCAAGCGTCCACTCGTCACCGCCGTTCACCGGCAGATTGCAGGGCGGTTCGGCGATCCGAAAAGCAATGTCATCGTTTTTGGATGGGGGCTCTATCCGGGAACGAGCGTGGATGCCAAGTTCTGTTCGGCACCGGGGTCCTGTGGGCAACGGACGCTGCCCTACGTCGGCGCGGCATCCCCAAGTACGACACAGATGTCCTTTGACGCCACGCCAATGGCAGACATGGTTCAGCCGACGATTTCTGGAGTCGCGACGCTGGTCGCGCCAGTGATAAGACCTAGCTATCCATACATCAGCGACTACTTCCAGAACATCAAGGCCCAAACGATGTCGCCGGCCTTGTTTCCGTTCATCTACACAGTGAAGACGCCAGACGGCACAGACACGTGGGATGAATACTACAACCTCCAGTAGGTGAGGTTAGCCGCCCAAGGCTTTTAGGCCTTCTTTGGCAAGCTCGTTGCGGGGGGCGATGTCGAGGACGAAGTGAAACTCGGCGGCGGCTTCTTTGTACTTGCCCATCTTGAGGAGCGCCCAGCCCAAACCGGCGCGGACCTCAACATCGGCGGGGTGCAAATCCACGAGCTTTTTGTAGAAGGTGGCAGACTCTGCGTAGCGTTGGAGGTTGTAGAGGGAAAACGCGAGCCGCAAGGTGGCCAGGTAGTTGGCAGGGTCGAGCTTCAAAATGGCGCGGGTTTGGGTCTCGACATCTCCCCAACGGCGCAACGCAAGCTGGGGAAGGATCATGCCGAGCCGGGGCTCGACCGCAGCGGGGGCCAGCGAGATGGCTCTGGCATAGGCGGCGATGGCCTCGGGGTGGCGACCCGACCGATAGAGCAGCCAAGCCTTTCGGAGGGCAACGACATAGCCGTCGCGAAGGGGAGGGGAGAGCAAATCGAGCGCGGCGAGGGAGTCCTGAAGCTTTCCGACGGCCTCGCTGTCATAGGAACGCTGCATGAGGTCCGCATTGCCTTCGGCGCGGACAGGCGTTGCAAAGAACACGGCGCAGCACAGGGAGAGCGCGGCTGCGGGGAGCACATGGGAACGTAGAAGTCGCATGGGTCAACGGGGTCCTTTCGTTTCTTCTGTTGCAAGCAGAGAGGGTTTTTCAGGCAAAATCCGCTCGGCCAGGAGGGTTCGGCCTCGTTTGGTGACGGAGATCCGAACGACACCGAGACCGCGAGCGAGGGAGATGCGGGTTTTCAAAGTGGATTCGGGGCGGTGCTTGTCGATGTGTTTTGGGTCTTGCCCGGAACCTGGTTCGGGGTCGCCCATCGCACCCATGGGGCGGAGCTCGCCGAGGACCTCCAACAGGGCACCTTCTCGCCTGGAGACGTAGGTGAGGAAGACGCCGTCTTGGGCTCTCCAAGGGGCCAAAAAGTCATGGAAAAGCTGTAGGCCAGGGGAACGGACGAGGCGACCGGGGAGCAAGTCAGAAAAGACCAAGGACTCGGAACTTTCCAGCGGGATGCGGGGCAAGGCAAGGCGCAAAAGACAGAGAGCGGAACGGTGGGAGCCGCTCAGATCATAGGTGGTGAAAAAGTCGTCGGTCATGACGTAGCGCAGGACGGTTCCGTAGGTGAGGGAACGCAACAGGGGTTGGCCGTACAAATCGACCTCGCAGACGATCTGTTCTTCGCGGTCGCCCAGGTTGAAACGCCACTGGCCGCCCATGCCGGGGAGGAAAGCAGACAAAAAGGAACCGCGTTCTTCGTCAGGTTCCAGGTTGCGCACTTGGTCCTTTTCGCGAGGCACGAGGGCGGCGTGGACGACCTGGCGTTCCTCGTGGACGGTGATGGCGTCGGCAAAGGAACAGGGGAGGGTGGTGGAACCCAGGTCTTGCGTGGCCTGGAGGTGAAAGTGAAGGTGGGGGCGGGGAGAGCGGCCCGAGCTGCCGCAGAGACCCAGGACTTCGCCGGCCTGGACAAACTGACCGACGCGGACTTTGGCGGAACCGCGACTCAAGTGGGCATACAGGGAATAGAGGCCGGGCGCATGATACAGGAGGACCACGTTGCCCCAGTTCTGTTTCAGGTTCATGGTGCCGACGAGGTTGTCGGGCACGTCCTGCTCGACGCGGACGACGGTGCCAGCAGCGGCAGCCAGAACGGGCAAACGAAAACAGTGGTAGTGCTCGGGGCGAGAGCCGTCTGTGCGAAAGGTCGATCCGTCGGGCCCGGAGACCTCGAAGTCCCACGCATGCCGCCAACGGTCTTTGTGGGTGTGCGCGCCGTCTTTGCCCTGCGTACAGAGCCAGGTTCCGCGAATGGGAAGCTGCATCCTGACGGGTTGGGACCAACCAAAACGCAAAAGACGCGCGCGGAGGTATTCGAGGTTGTCTTCAGGGGTAGCCAGCATGAGGTCCACGCTCTTGGGATGCAGGTCTTTCATCCGTTGACGGAACGCGAGCAGGAACAGAAACACAGTGACATTGAACGGAACAACCAACAGGGGGACGCCGAGCCGGTTGTGAATGGGAAAGAGTCCGGCGCACAGAACGGTCGCGACGACGGACGACAACATCGCGACAAGCCAAGAGGAGGCCGAGGGAACAAACCACACGCCGCCGAGCGCAACGGCAGAAAACGCGGCGTTGTAGCTCACGATGAGTACGAAGGTCTCCTCTGGGATGCGAAGGAGATAGATTGCGACGAAGTAGGCACAGAGAAAACCGGTGGTCGCAAGCATGGCCGCGATGCGAGAGTGAAACAGAATGGCGAACAGAACGAGGGCACCGACCTCGGGATACGGCAAAAAGAAGAGCGCACCCAAACCGCGAAGGAGGGCAGGGCCTTCGGTGGACAGAAGGGTTGAGGTCGTCGCAGGTACATCCAAACCAGCAGGGCCGGAAACGGCGAGGACGATGTGATACACGACGACAAACGGAATGGACAGCATGGGCAAATGGAGCTTGCCCAAAGAGGCTCGGAGGGCCGCAGAGAGGAGCACACAGAGAACGCCGCAAGCGACTGCGAGCGCGAGGGTGCCCAAAGACAGCCCACAATGGTGGCCGATTCCCAACCCGCACAGGAGGGCGTTGTATCCGTAGCCTCCGCTGTGTTGTTCATCGGGTTCCAGGTGAAAGAGACGAGCAGACAGAAGCGCAGAAACGGTACAGAGAACGCCGATGGCAGCAGAAAAAGGCATCACGCACGTCGCGAGGAACAAGAGGAATCCGACCCACACAGACCCCGAAAACAGAATTTGTGCGTAGCTGCGAAGGACAGAAAGAGCGAAATTCCAAATGGGCACGCGGGAACGTCTCCAATCACAGAGAATCGTCTTGCACAGGAGCAGTGAAGTCAACCGCGCGCTTTTCGGCGGTCGGGAAGGTGGCGGGTTACTTGGGTGCGGGGGCGTTTTCGGAGGCTTTGCAGGCAGCCAATTGTTGTCGTTCTGCCGGTGTCATGATGCCGGTCAAGATGCTCTCAGCGAGGGTACACAGCCGAATCTCAGGGCTCATGTAGCGAGCGGCACGGGCGTGTCGATCGGCGGCTTGCTTGTGGCGTTCGCGAAAGCTGCATTCCTCTTGCAACACACCGAGGCGATTGTCCACGAGGTCCACGTCTTGCGGCAGGACGCCCTGACCAAACAGCGCCGCGCGATAGAAAAATGCGGCTTCGTCGCAATTGGCCATGCGGTCGTACAGCACGCCGATGTTGTAAAGCCACCTGGGATTTCGGTCGATGCGATACGCCTCGCGAAACAGCTTCTGGGCCTCGTCGTACTGATCTTTTTGGGCCAGCCCGATGGCTTTTTCGGCCAGTGCTGCGGTTTGCGGATTGATCGCAACGGCGGGTTTGGCGGCGGCTTGCGGCGGTGGATTCGGCCTGGCTGGTTGAGGTGCCCCCGCAGCCCCAGCAGGCTGTTGTGCGGACACAGTGCCTGTCGCGGCAACAAAGCAGAACAAGAACCCGGCTCCAAGAATTGTGCGAAGAAGTTGGCGCTTCACTATTTCACCTCGCTGCGTGCGTGAGCGTCTTTCGGAGGCCCCGCATCTTTGTGATTGCGATCACTCTCTGGTTGTTGCCTACCACTCGCCAAGTCGGGCAAAGCGGTCTGTTGATTCGTTGGTTCATCGAGCAGCCAATACCCTAAACCGAAGCCCAGGGCCGCCACGACAGAAAGGATCGCAGGCCAAAACAAGCCAGACCCTTTTTGGGGTGGCACCCACTGTTCGCTGCCGTCTGTGGACCAAGCCGCGATTGTGGGCACATGGGAAACATCGCCAAACAGCGCGGCGACAAACACACCGATGGAATCGAAAGGCTTTTCATCCGAAGCGTTGGCCACGGACATTGCCTTTTGCAAAACGGCTTCGATGTGCGCAGGGATGCGGCTGTCGCGAAAACGGAGGGGCAGAACGGCTCGGGCACCCTGGAGTGGATCGGTCGGAACGCCGCCGAGTGTTTCCACAATGAGGGATGCCAAACCGTGGAGATCGTCGGAAATTTTTTCAGGTTTGCGGTTCCCGTTCTTTGGTCCGTTGCTCGCAGACGAGAGCGCATCCAAAAACGTCGCAGTGCCCAAATCGACCAAGCAAATTCGATCCTCCGCCTCGAAATCGACTTTGCGCTCAGCGTCGGTGGGTTCGACGAAAAAAACGGAACCGCTGGAAACGCGACGATGCGAAATCCCCTGCGCATGAATGGCTTGAAGCGCGCCTCCGACGGTGCTGGCCACTTGCAGTGCGACGTGGACGGGCAGAACGTGCCCAGGCTGAGTCGCCAACCGCGCCTTGAGCGATTGTCCCCCAAGCGGTTCCGTCGCAATCAATAGATACCGTTTGCTTTTGACCTCGATCGTGCCGACTTCCCAAACGGAGACGAGGTTTTTGTGTGAGACCTTTGTGGCTCGTTCGACTTCGCGCACGATGCGGTCACAGGCCGCCTTGTCTTTGGGCAGCTCATCGAGAAAAACCCTGACGGTGCAAGGTTTCTCGTCACCGGTCTCGGCTTGCGTTTGGTTTGCCGCGTACACCGTGCTGTGTTCGCCCTTGGCCAAAGTCTCGCCAAACCGATACCCGCCGAGCGTTTTCCCAGTGAGGTCACGCGACATTGCTACTTTCCCCGAAGCCATTTCCCCGGCGCAACGCGACTAGAAGCGCATGGCTCTGCAAGCAGGATATCAAGGATGCTGGTATCAAAAAAGAAATTATCTGTGATTTGTCTAACGATTTTCGGGTCTAGGAATTTGGGGCGCGGTTCGACTCCAGGGCATGACAGTCAGCGTTCCGGGCACACCCGATTCGCTGGGTGCCAGCACGGCACCTTGTTCGAGCGTAATCACGCGAAACGTCGTCTCGTACCGCAGAATGCGACCGACGTAGGTATAGAACCTTCCAAGCCGGAGCTGCTGCTGAAGTCGGCTGCGCAAAGGCTCGGGAACCAGCACCGAAACTTCATAGCTGGGAGACGTGCCGAGCTGCTGAAAAAGCAACGCATCCGCAGTCACATACCGCAATAGTCCGGTCCAGCGAACCCAGCGTCCCTCGTAATACCGCGTCCAGCGCAGAGCCTTTTCTTGCGACGTGAAATTTCGAGGAATGAAAAACCGATACATGTCCAAAAAGTCAGCATCAATCCATTCGAGTTTTCCCGAAGGTGGCGCAACTTGCGACAGAAGATCGGCATCCGAAACAACCGAAGCCAAGTCCGTTTTCGGATTTTGGGGCACAGTTTCAGTGTGCAAAGCACTCGGCGGCGAATGTGGGTCTTTGGAACACCCAAGCCACAATGCCCAAAAGACGGCGAACAGCCATGCCCGGCAAGGCGACTTCAAAAAAAATCGTGCTCTTCGGATCGCTGGAAGGTGCAAAAACGCTCGCAACCTTGGTCTCGCTGGTTTCGCTCGGGCAAGTATCTGTGTTTGGCGATGCCGCTGTAAAGGCGCGGCTTCTTTTGCGGTTTGTCGTTTCGGACCGTGCGCTGGGCAACCTGCGCGGCTGCCCGTTTTGGCCGACATGATTGGTTTACATAATACACATTATCGGCGCTTGATCTGCTTGGAAGTGCGACGCTATTCTGAGGGAATGCGTCGGGACCTCGCGAGACATGCGGTTTTGAATCCACCGGCTTTCCGCACGCGCGCGGCGGCACATCGTCGGTGTGCAGGTGCGGGCAAATGGTGGCGTTGTGCGTGCTGGGTTGTGCTTCTGCTGTGTGCAGGTTGCGGATATTCCTCCAGTTATGTTCCACCGGTTGATGGTCGGGCCCGTGTGGTGTGGAACAGCCGGGACAGCGAGGCCGTCGCGTCGCTGAGCGGCTTGGAACTTTCGCAAGATTGCCAACAGGCCATCGGGCAAATGACGGGCCAAAAACGGATGCCTCTTGACGATATCAACCAGGGCATCGTGCAATTTCCCGAAATTGCCACCGAACACACCGTCGCACGTCCTGAAATGCGAACGTATGGTGGCTATTGGGTCCCTCGCTACTATGGGCCGAATATCGTCGTGGTTCAGCCCGGCTTGCCACCTGTTTTTCCCCGTCCGCCGTTGTATGTGCCCTTTGCTGCAAGGCCGCACATCGGGCTTTCTCACTCGAGCCGTGGCGGTTCCATCGGCGGTTTTCGTCCCTCGGGCATGAGGTTGGGAGGCGGCAACGGCGATGCCGGAAAAGGTCTTGCGCTGCTTGCCGCGGTCGCGATCGTGGTCATGCCCGTTATTTCCATTACGTTGGCGACGGTGCGGCCCGAAAGCGAACGCCAGGCTTCCGAAGCGATTGACGGAGTGAATGCAATCAACGATTTGGTGCGATTCGGTCCATCCCCCTGTGTCCCAGGATTTTCTTCGGCTGAGGGTGTGCCATGAACCGATTTTTCTTGACAAAGGGGCCGCGAGTGGTCCCTGGGATTTTGGTTGTTTCGTTGTTGAGTATGGGCGGATGTGCGACGACGCAGTATTCGTCACAGTTGGTTGCGCGGGGCGAGCTATTGCTCTCGTATGACGGCGGTTTCGTGATGCAAGCCGGTGGGAAAAAAGTGGCGCAAGGCTTGTCCTACCGAGGCCTAGAACGATTTGTTTCATGCGTTCCCGAGGCCAAGCAGCATGCGCGTTCTGCGCAGCGGCATGGCGGTGCGGCGATCGCGCTTTCGGTTTTGGGAATTTCGCTTTCTGTGGCGTCGCTCGGAAGCTTGGCTGGGTTGGGGGACTCGGACCACATGTGGGCGTGGCTGGGTGGAGGTTTGGCAACCGGCGCGGTTGGACTCACGCTGTCGTCGCTGTCCTGGCGAGAAAAAAACCAGGCAAATGGTCATGCGCTGGATGCGCTGAACTACTACAACGACGCGGTGGGCTCGCTCGGAGCAACGTGTCAGGACCTCGCTTACCCTCCGCCGGCTGGTCCGTTGCCGAGCGAATTGCCACCACCGCCGAGCGTGCCGTCTTCTTCGTCGGAAAAACCAGACCCAACGTGACAACGCCGCAAAGTTTGCGCTAGAGATGCGGTCATTGAGGAAATAGCGATGACTGCGCCCTGCCCTGCCCTTTCTCCAACTCAAAAAACTGCACGCGGTGATGCAGTACGGCTCGTGTTGGAAGTCATGGACCGATTGCTCGCACCGGATGGATGCCCTTGGGATCAAAAACAGACGCTCGAAAGCCTGCGGCACTACTTGATCGAAGAATCATTCGAGGTGCTCGCTGCGATCGACGACGACGATCCGCGAGCACACTGCGAGGAACTCGGCGATGTGCTGTTCCAAATCGTGTTTCAATCGGCCCTTCGCGAGCGGGCCGGCGCATTCAACTTTGACGATGTATGTCGTGACGTCGCCGAAAAAATGCAGCGCCGTCATCCTCATGTTTTTGGGGATGCCACAGTCCACGATGCAGAGGAAGTGGCGCGGAATTGGGAAAAACTCAAAGCGCAAGAAAAGCAAACCGCCGGAATCGTGCGACGGACGCTTGATGGGATTCCCAAATCAATGCCTGCGCTCAAACGGGGACAACTGATCGCTGACCGAGCCGCTGCCACGGGTTTTGATTGGCCGGACGTGGCTGGCGTGCGCGCAAAAATTGACGAGGAACTGGCCGAGCTGGATGCGGAGTCCACGGGGAACATGGGCGGGGACAACCAGGCTCGCATCGAGGCTGAGTTTGGTGATGTCCTGTTTACACTGACTCGGCTGGCGGGAAAGTTGGGAATCGACGCGGAACAAGCACTGCGACGAGCCAACGAACGCTTCATCGACAGGTTTCACGCAATGGAAGACCGCGTTTTGGCGGAGAATGCAAAGTTAAGGGAACTTACACTTCAGCAGATGAACCGCCATTGGGAAGCCGTCAAGCGGGCACGGGCGAAACAAGAGATGTGAGCGTGGAACATCGGAAAAAGGCTTGCCTTGTTCATGGTGAACGGAGGATGATATTCATGTAAGTTGAATTACGCAAATCTTCACACACAGGACCATGGCTGAAGAAAAAACTGTCGTAGTTTCGTTTGAGCGAATCCAGCGGGTCGTGGACATCCTGTCGATGGTCTCGATTGGAGAACACAACCCCGAGATGATCCACATCGCACCGAGCGTCGAAGCAGACGAGTTTTCGGTTCTCGAGGCGTCGCTGAACATCTATAACCAAGAACTTGCCACCGCTCGACAGCAGAACGAGCAGCACATCGCCGAAATGGAGCAGTCGAAGCGCGAGTTGCAAGACCAGCTTTCGACGATTGCAAAACAACAGCAGGCGATACACGAACTCTCGACGCCGATTGTCGAGGTATGGGATGAGGTCCTGCTTCTGCCCATCGTCGGTACGCTCGATTCCATGCGCGCAACCGAGATGACCGAAAAGTTGTTAGACCGGGTTCGGCAAAACCGTTCGCGGTGCATCATCATCGACATCACGGGCGTCGAAATTGTCGATACGAACACCGCAAATTCGGTGCTCAAAATGACGCGGGCGGCGCGGCTGCTCGGAACCATGTGCGTTCTGACGGGAATACGTCCAGAAATTGCGCGCACGATGGTGCAGCTTGGCATCGAGCTTGAGGGAATCAAGACCTTGCGTTCCCTCAAAGACGGGCTGCGCGAGTGCTTCATCGTTCTTGAGAAATTCCAGCGACGGGAAGAAACGGCTCGCCAAACCAACGAAAGCGGCGCGCTGTCGTTGTTGCAAGGTCGCCGCAAATCGACGGCTAGCCCACGCAAAGAAAACCTCACGGACTTGGCGGAAGAAGCTCCATTCCCACCCCGGATGTCCAGTTCCACGAGCGGCGCCTTCAAACCGTAGTCAAAGATCGCCAAAAACCCTGCTTATCGATGTGGACCGGGGCGTTTGCCGGTTCGCAGAAATGCGAAGTAGTCCGCCAGAATCTGTGCGTGATCAAACGCCAGTTGAGGAAGTTGGTCCTCGGTAAACACGGCCACCCGACCTGCATCGTCCGCTGCTTTCGGAGTTCCGTCCGCTATCGCCAAGAAAACCGTCGAAATCGCGTGTCGACGTCGATCGCGGTCGGGCGAAGAATACGCAAAAAACTGTTCGCGCAACTCGATGTGAAGAGATGTTTCTTCCAGCGCTTCCCGAGCCGCTGCGTGAGCCAGTGATTCACCCACATCGACGAAGCCCCCAGGCAACGCCCAACCGTGCGGAGGATACCGCCGCTCGATGAGGACAAGCGCCGGTCTATCTGGCTTGTGCAGCGGATGGGAAATCAAATCGATGATGCAATCGACCGTACATAGCGGCGTGGTTGGAAGTGACATGAAACCGTCTGCTATTTGAGGAGTTTGTTGCCCTTGAACTTGATGACTTCTGCGCCGTATTTCCACTCGGCGGCTTTGGCGGCACCTTTCGGGCCTGGGTCTCCCTCGAACAGCGGGAAGGCATCGGGGTGCGCTTCAAACACCTTTTTCCGATCTCCTTTTAGTTTCTTCACCCACTTTTCTCTGGGAACGCCACCGTCGGTGCCGGCAGGTGCCGCGCTGGGTTTGTCAGTTTTGGGATCTTTGCCGTCTTTGCCATCCTTCCCATCGCCAACCACCGGCTTCGCATCTGTCGTCGTCGTTCCCGCCGTCTGAGATGTCGCTGCGGCAGTGCTCTTGCCTTGTTCGCACTCAGCAAGGTAATCGCGAAGGGGCTTCATTTTGCCGCCGGCAACCAGCTCGTACTGAAGCTGAAGGTTGCCACCGCCACTTTCGACTTCCTTGAACGCAGCCACGCAAGCCTCTGCCGCCGTTTGGACCGCTTTCCCGTCGGGCTTGGCTTGCGCCATCGCATCGACCAAAGCCTTGTATGTCTGTTTGAGTTTCGGCAGTTTCGGCAGCATCGACAATCGGGCTTGGAGCACTTCCACGGCGGTCTTGAAGTACTGACGCGCCCAATCCACACGCGGCTCGCGAGGCGCTTTGTTCATGATGTCCGTGGCCTGATTGAGTTTGGCCTCGATGCCATCAGACTGACCGCCGTCAATCGCCTTTTCCGCTTCACGAAGGATTTTCTTCGCATCGTGCATCGCGACCTCACCGTCGGGAGCCGCGCGCAGAAGCTCGCCGTCACAACCCGGCAAGTCACCCATTCGGAACGTGCGCTTGAAATCTTCGACTTTTCCACAGCCGCGCTCAGGATCGCGCCACCATTTTTCATCCGCGTGCGCAAACTGTGTTGCCAACAGGAGCCCCAGCAGGGGCATGGACACAAACGAAAACCTTGCCATAGCTTAATAACTCAGCAGAGTTGATGTATCCGGTCAAGTGGCGTCGCACCCCGTCGGGATTTGCATCGATAGCACCTGTGTCGGTGCATGTGGATCAGCAGAAAACGGCTCGCGCGAACAGGAAGACGAAGAGCCATTCGCGTTTTCAAACCACCGTTTCGTTTCCGGCAGAGGTGCCAGCGCTGAAATCGCCCGATCTGGTTCAGATGGCTGGCTTGGCACAACTTTCCCCGTGTCCGTCGCTTTCCCCGTCGCTTTCCCCGTCGCTTTCCCCGTCGCTTTCAGGGCCACCGTCACGGCGTCGTGATTTTTCCGGTTCCGGGGTTCGGCAGCTTCCGAGGCTGGCGCATCCCAATGCGGACCAAAATCCGGGTATGACGCACCTCGCAGCGGCTTGTCCGAGAGAAGATTTGGAACCGCGAGCATTTCGAGCATCAACGCATGCACAGAAAATGCGCTGCTCGGGCGATCAGCCGGGTATCGCGCCACAAGCCGCTTCATCAGATCTTCAAGTGCATCTGGGAGTCGGTAGGCGGCGTTGATTTCTCGAGGACGAAACCGTGGCGCGTCCAGATGCGACTTCATCATTGCGGCCTGGTTTTTTCCTGGAAACGGCAAATCTCCGACGATCATTTGCCAAAGCAGCATTCCGACCGCGTACAGGTCGCTGCGACCATCCACCGGTTCGTCGGCGAGCGTCTCGGGGGAAATGTATGCCGGTGTACCCAAAATATCCGACGCTCTCGTCGAGAGACCCGAAAACCGAGCTACACCAAAATCGACCACTTTCACAAAATCCCCCGTTCCATCCGGCAAACGGGGCAACGCGGGCCCCAGAACCGACGGCGGTACCGAATCGAGAATCAGAATGTTGTCCGGCTTGATGTCTCGGTGAACGATCCCGTGTTCGTGCGCCTCTCCAAGAGCCGCGCACACCTGAGCCAAAACGCGAACTGCCCGACGCGGCGACCAAGGCCCAGCCAGCATGTCGTGACTCGCTGGTTTGCCAGACAAAAGCTCCATCACCAAGTACGGAATCCCCTGCTCTGTCACGGCGTAATCGTGCAACACCACCACATGAGGACTCCGCAATTCCGCGATCATCCGGGCTTCTTGCAAAAAACGCTGACGCATTTTTCCGTCGAGCAATGCCGTATGATTCAACAATTTCACGGCCACATGAAGACCTGAAAAGGTCTCCTCCGCTTCGTACACGGAACCAAATCCCCCCGAACCGAGCGGCCTGAGCAAACGGTATTTCCCCCCAAGAAGCGACGCATCCAAACCGCCCGCCCCACCTTGCCTGCGCAAAGCCGCCTTTGCTTCATGCACACCGCCCGCAAACATTTCGGCGATTTCGCGGGCAGGTGCGTTCGACGGCTCGACGGGAAGTTGCGTCACGGACATACCGAGGGGTGCCGCACACCTTGTGCAAAAACGTGTCTCGTCATCGTTGGGATAAAAACAAGTCGAACAGTCCATGCCTTCGCTCCGAAAGCAGACTTTAGCCAGCCTGCGAACGTCGGCAATTTTTGTTTTCTTTGTGATACAGGTGTGGCCATGAAGGTCAACCTGTGGTCTCGTGCGATTGTTTTTTCGGGATTCGGTTGCGCGCTCGCGGCTTTGTTTTCCTCGTCGGTCGCGTCAGCTGAATTTTCCGCGTTTGGATCGTGGCAAAAGTACCCCGATGTCATCCAGCGTGGGGTCCGGCATGATGGTGCCCCTCGACTCACAGAATCGGTCGATGCCTTTTTGTCCCCCATCCCGACCCAACGTTTGGTCGGCCAGGATGCGGCCTTGGGAGACTACGAAGGGGCCTCTGTGAGCATGAACGGAGACACGGCTGTCGTCGCTGCACCATTCGCCGCCCCCTTTGGTCGCACAGACGGAGGTGCCGTCTATGTATTCGTACGGACCGCCAGCGGGTTTGTGCAACAGGCCAAACTAACGCCTTCCGATGGTCGATCCGGGGACAATTTCGGAACGCGCGTGGCGCTGCGTGGCGACACACTGGTCGTCGGGTCTCCGTCTGCTGATTTGCCGGGCAAAGCCAACGCAGGTGCCGCCTATGTATTTGTTCGCAGCGGAGGTGCATGGAAAGAGCAAACCAAGCTTCTTGCGTCCGACGGCGCATCCGACGATCAGTTTGGTTTTTCTGTCGCCCTCGATGGTGATCTTGCCGTTGTGGGAGCGCGCGGGGCAGATCTCGGAACAACAAAAAACGCCGGAGCTGCCTATGTGTTTGCCCGACGGGGAGCAACCTGGACTTCCGGCCCTAAATTGCGCGCCGGAGACGCTGCCGCAGACGACTCTTTTGGTGTCGGCGTCGCGATCGCCAAAGATACGATTCTTGTTGGCGCAGACTTTGTTGACCTCGCGGGCAAAACCGATGCCGGTGCCGCATATGTGTTCGAGCGCAGCGGTTTCACATTCACTCAAACTGCAAAGCTTGTCCCGACCGATGCGCAGGCCGGAGATTGGTTTGGACGGCAAGTCGCTCTCGACAAAACAGGCTTCACCGCAATCATTTCCTCGCTTTATGGGGATCTGCCGGGAAAACCAGACAGCGGTTGCGCCTATGTGTACGCGAAAGGAGCCTCTGGCTTTGGCCAACAAGCCAAGCTCGGTGCGAGCGACGCCCGAAGCAAGGATTGGTTCGGATACGACCTGTCCGTCGACGGAACACAGTTTCTGATCGGAGCCCCTTTTGCGGATGCTCCCGGACTTTCCGATGCCGGTGCCGCATACGTCTTTTCCGTTGGCGTCGCTTCCATTTCACAACTCGCAAAACTTGTCGCTTCCGACCCCTCTCCGAGTGCCTTTTTTGGAAACGGAGTCTCGGTTCACGGCGACGATTTTCTCGTCGGAGCACCTGCCAGGCCACCTGCCGGAGCGGCCTACACATTTGTGGGCAAAAAGGGGAATGGCGAGCCCTGTGTGGTCCCATCGGAGTGTGGCAGCGGATTCTGTGCAGATGGCGTGTGTTGCAATTCCGCATGTGGTGGAACGGTTGCCGATTGCCAGGCGTGCTCCGTCTTGGCTGGCAGCACGACCGATGGGATTTGCTCCTCCGCGCGCCGTGGCACTACCTGCCGATCTGCCGTTGGTGCCTGTGACGAACCTGAACAATGCAACGGCGTATCCCAGGCTTGTCCTTCCGATCAACGAAAAGTACGTGGGACTTCCTGTCGCCCCGCAAATCACGGTTGTGATGCTTCTGAAGTCTGTGATGGCCTGACACCCGATTGCCCGATCGACTCCTCTTCTGAAGAGGGCCAATCCTGCGAGATTGGGACTTGTCATCTGGGTCAGTGTCGCGCAGAAAGCGACCTGGCCATTTTGTGGGAACCGAGCGCGATCGAGGTGACCGGATTTGATCCAAGCACACTCTCCCTTGTGCTGACCAACAAGGGCCCAAGTCCGGCTTTCGGGGTGTCGTTTACCGTCGAAACACCCGAAAAGACAAGACTCTCCATAGAACCCCTTCCTGGCTTCACCTGTACGAACGACACAGCCACTCTATCTTGTTTGATCGCGACCCTTCCACAGGGAGAAACAAGGTTCTCTGTTACCCTGTCCCCACCACCTGTCCTAGCATCGTTTTCCGCCAACGCTCATGTGGAAAGCCTGGGGGTCGATCCAGTGTCCGAAAACAACCAAGCCGTGCTTCCAGTTCGCAACACAAACCCTCTGTTTGAACAAGTGGCCGGGGGCGGGCACGGATGTTCTGTGTCCCCCATTGGAAGAACAGAGAGCACCTGGCCCGCTGTCGGAGTTGGTTTCTTTGCGGTGCTGTACTTTGCACGACGCCGCCGAATTGCCAGTCATGTAGACATCTAGCCATCTAGATGAGCACGAACAAGGAGTGACCCATGCGGAACCCAGGATTCCTGTTTTCTCTGTGTACAGCACTTTGTGGTTGCACCACTCCCACAAAAGAACTTGTTTGGGAGGCCTTGTCTCCACCCATGGGTCCCACCACGGGAGGCACCGAGGTACAGGTTTCGGGAAAGGGGTTTTCTCAAGACACGGTTGTTGCGTTTGATGGGGTTGCTGCGGAAACGCTCCGGATCGAGGGTGAAGAGCTGCTCGTTGCCAAACTTCCTGCCCGACTTGGAAGAGCGGGTTTTGTGGACGTTCAACTCAGTTCGCCTATCGACACGATTTTGCGAAGCAGAGCCTTTCAGTACTACTTAGGAAAAGTGCAATTCTCTCCTGTAGTCGAAACTCCTGCGACGGGGGAAGGTCCATTTTCCATCGCTGCGGATGATTTGAATGCCGATGGTATCGCGGATGTTGTCACCGCCAATTACACCAGCAAGAACGTAAGCGTTTTGATAGGAAGGGGGGACGGAATCTTCTTGAAGCAAACCCCTCTTTCGGCTGGAAAGTACCCGTACTATGTTTCCCTCGCTGACGTGGATGGGGATGGTGCAAAGGACATCATCACCGGCGACTATGTAGATCCGCAGTTCGCTGTGCTGTATGGCAAGGGGGATGGAACTTTCTTGCCGGCACAGATCTATCCCACTGGAGCAGGCCCCAGAAGTTTGGCGGTCGCTGACGTGAACGGAGTTTAAGCGTGTTCCTACAGCGCCTTACTTCTTTGGCGCGAGATAGGAGTCAGTGAAGATGCGTCATCATTCCGAACGTAATGTGATGGGAACCCCTGGAAGGACGGCTGTAGGGTACATCCGGGTCAGTACCGACATGCAGGCGGCAGATGGGCTGTCTCTTTCTGCACAGAGGGCAGCGATCAAGTCGTATTGTGAATCGGTCGGACTACGCCTCCTTCAGATTCATGAAGATGTGGAATCGGGAGGGAGAGCGGATAGGAAGGGTCTGGCTCGCGCGCTCGCGACGAAGGCAGACGTGGTGGTGGTGCTCAAATTTGATCGGCTGAGTCGTTCGATCAAGCACTTCTGTGATCTGTATGAAACGCATTTTGCGGATGGGACGAAGGAGTTGGTTGCGATTCGCGAGGCGATCCGTCTCGACTCTGCGCTTGGTCGGGCGCTGGTGAGTATCCTCCTGGTGTTCGCACAAATGGAAAGGGAGGCGTGTGGGGAGCGTGTGAAGGAGGCGATCGGACACATTCGAGGGAATGGGTATCACTTTGGGAAGGCTCCCTATGGAAGCAAGGCGGTGCCGTCTCCAGATAATCCTCGGTATCGCATCCTGGTGGACGACCCCGAGGAGCAGCGCATTCTGTCTCGGATCAAGTCGATGATCGAAGCGCGGGTGAGCTACCAGAAGATCGCGACACAACTGAACGCCGAGCAAGTACCGCCTCCACAGGGCGCATCGTGGACGGTGTCTGTGATCTATAACCTCAACATTCGGAAGGGGTGGCATGTATGTAACACTGTGAATGAGAGGCCACACAGCGACGAAGAAGTGCGGCTCAAGATGCACGAGCTGCGCGATCGAGGGACTACGTATCAGGGCATCGCTAACATCCTGAATGAGCTGGGCTACGTTCCGTACAAGGGGCGGAAGTTCACAGAGTCGAGCGTCTTTCGACTGATGGCACGCACGAGGGAAACCCAGATTCTGACGCCCAGGAAATACTGTGAATCACTGACGCTGCGCATGGGTCACAGGCCAAGCTATCCGCAGCTCGCGAAGCTGCTCAGTGAAGCAGGATTTTTGACTCCCAAAGGGAATTCCCACTGGTGGCCCGCGCAGGTGAGAGAGCTGCTTCTCGGTCGCTATGATCAGTTTTATGCGAAGAGAAAGCCAGCGCAGGAAAGGCCGGAGCATGTGGAGTGAGCGGATTCCTGTGTCCGCGATTCCATTCTGCTCTCTTGAGGAAGACGGGCTCTCATTGGGATGGTGTGCGGACTCTCCATAGCAGCGCGGCTCCGCAGAGGGGCAGCAGAGATAGGAGTAGGAGCACTCGCTGCGTCGGCCAGCGTGACCACAGTGCGCCAATTTCGCCACCGACGTAGTAGCCGAGGGCTCCCGCGCTGTACCAGAGGCCGGTGACTGCCCCCACAAATCGTTTGGGAATGCAGCGGAGCAGGAGTGACAGGCCGAGCGGAGCGATGAGTAACTCTGCGATGACGAAGCTGCACATGCTCATGGCCAGCCAAGCGAGGCTCACGCGACCAGACCACTGCGTCGTGGGAAGTAGAACTGCGAAGCTTAACGCGGCAGCCAAGAGTCCCATGGCGACGAGTCTACACAAACCGAAGCGGGACTTCAGATTGGGAAGGACGGCAAGCTGAACGGGGGCAAAAATCAAAACGAGAACGGCAGGGAAGGCTAGAAACCACGCAGTAGGAATCGCAAATCCGACGATCACGGCGTCGATTCGGTCATTTGCCCAGAGCAAGATTGCACCTTCCATTTGCGTCGTACAAAGAGAGAACAGAAACATCGCAACCGTCAGACCCACAATGATCGATCCTTGACTGGGAATCGACAAGGTGTGTTGTGCTGTGTATGTGGAATCATATGTTTCCGTCGCTCGTAGCGACTCTATGGGCCGTCTGTCCATCGTCAACAGGAGAACCACGCCCACGCTCATGAGCAGCGCGGCAGAGGCATAGGTGACACCCCATCCCAATAAGCGCGTGAGAAGTCCTGCGAGGAGGGAGCCGCCGGCTGCTCCAACATTGGCGGTGAAGTAGAGCAGGATCTGCGCTCCCTCGAACCTACGGTCGCCCGTCGGATAGAGTGTAGCAATGATGCGCTGGGTACTCGGCTTGAAGATCGCGTGACCCGCGATGAACAGAGCCAGCGCCATATACAGAGATGCTCGCAACGGAGCGACGAGCGCGACATAGCCAAGGAGCAGAGTGAGAGATGCGATTCCGATCCCGCGACTCGGCGTTCTGGTTCTGTCAAGCAGCTGTCCGCCGGGCAAGGAACCGACGTAGCTGGCCGCACTGACCAAGCCCCAGAGCCGCAGCGCATCTGGACGCGCGAAGCCGAACCGCTCACAGAGCATCACTGCCACCGTCGAGATGAGCATGAACGCGGCCCACCGCTCGCATAGAAGAGCCATGCAAAGCTTGATGAATTCAGGGGTATGCGCTGCTGTTTCTATTTGGTAAAGGTGGCTTCTTGTCGGCGGGGAAGTTGGGGACTTGGGCAACGGGTCTTGTGGGCTGGACATAGCGGCTCCTGAACTCAAAAATTGGGTGAAGAGGGCCAGGAATCCGTGCCAGCAGCGAAGCACGGATTACCTCTGGATCACTCTTGTAGTCTCCTTGGGAACGTGTTCAAACACGACTTGAAGCATCTGACACGATTGTGTCAGTTTTTTCAGGACAGAACGCCTTAACAGGAGTCTTCGCAATGCAAGCTGAGTCCGCTATTCCGTCGGAATTCCCCTCGCTGCTCTCAACTGACACGCTAGAGCCCTCACCCTATCAAGCTGCGCTGTTTCATCTTCGCCAGGGACTGCAAGCGCTGTGTGATCTGTCGACGGGGCGATCCCGAGGCAAGAAGCAAGCGCACGCCGAACTGATTGCGCTTCAGAAGCAGGTGCTCCAGCTTCTTCACCTGCACTTTGCGCCGGACTCGGAGTCGATTACGGGGCGACCCTTCGGTGAGATTCTGCGGCAGCATCGGGACGAATCGGGCTTCACGCAAGAGCAGCTGGCCGAGCACGCTGGCCTGTCCGCGAGCTTGGTTCGGAAGCTTGAGCAGGGAAGCAAGCTTCCGACTCGAGACACGCTGCTACGGCTGTGTTCCGTTCCTGAGTTGAAGCTCATTCCCAAAGAGATTTCGACGCTACCAGCGATTCGGGAACGGAGCTATCGGCTGGCTCCCAACTGCTATGTGTCGCCGGGCTTTGACTCGGTGCAGATGCTGACGGACTTCACGAACCAGATCAATGGCGGCGGCGGCGCGATTGAGCAAACACATGTCTATCTGGATCACAAGAGCGCGCTCGACTGGATTCAGCTCTGCAACATGCCGAAGTATCAAGCGTGGCGTGATTCCTTTCCGCATGAGGACACGGCAGCCTGTCTGCGCGAAGTCGTCGGGCAGGCCGGACTTGATCTGATTGCACTGGGGCCTGGCGACGGGAAGACCGAGGTACAGCTGGTCCGCAGCATCCTCGCCGATGAGGAACGCGCCAACATCCGTTTCTATTTGCTGGATGCGAGCCAGCCCCTCCTTGGCAGAGCGTTCCGCCACGCGATGGATTCCTTCGATGATGTTCCGGGTATCTTCGTCTGCGGCATCCAGGGGAACTTTCACCACCTGCCGAGGTACATGCAGCTCCACTACACACCGGCTCGCTCGCACCGACGGAGAGTGTACACGATGCTTGGCGGAACGCTGGGCAATCTGGAGCATGAGCCACACTTCTTCCAGCACGCGCTGTCTGGGGCTGCACCGGGCGATCTGCTCATGTTCGATGTGGAATACGCCTTCACGGATTCCTCCAATCCCAAGGACATTCGAGAGAAAGATCCCGCTTTTGGCAGCTCCCTTGACGACCATGAGCGATGGTTGGGAGGCCCCATCATGCGCTATTGCCGCGAGGCGCAGAACGTCACGGTATCCCTTGGCCTCGATACCAATCGACCGCTGGTCGGCAGTTACGGAATCCAGTTTCTGGCCAAGGTGCAGCTCCTGGGGGGACAGACCAAAGAGTTCTGCATGTGGCAAGTCCGTCGCTATCAGCCGCAGAGTCTGATCGACTGCCTGCGCGGACTCGGATGGCAGCACGTCGGGCTGATGCCGTTCCGAGGATCAAAGACGCGACCGCGAGGGGTGTTTCTGTTTCAGAAGCAGCTGCCGGGGTGATGCCGCAGAGACGCGGAGGAAGGAATCCACCAGGCCACGACGCAGCCACGCTAAAACGGACAGTCGTTGGGAGTGGCCGACGGGCGCTTCCGTTTCTTGCTGCGAGGAAGGGTCTTGGCCAGCTCGATGATCAGATTCATTAGCTCCTCTTCGGAGTCCTCCGGGGAGTCCTCTGGGTCGTGGAGGAACGACGGACCAGCAAGAAACTCGTCGAGATCGATATTGCCATCACGGAAGGACGTCACGAAGTCGATGAGCTTTCGCAGGTGCTCGAGCTGGGCGCTCGCGTCCTGCACCATCCACTCCACAGGCGTCATTCCCGTTCCCTTCGCGGCTCTCTCGGCTTGGGAAAACAGCTCCGCTTGAGGCGACCGGCGCAGTTCTTTGAGTTCCCACGTCAGCTGATCGAGCTGTTCCCGTAACGCTTCATTGGTTCGTTCCTGCGTTGCGCAACGCCGCTCGATTTCGACGACCTCCTCACTCGCAAAAGCCATCTGCCCGCCGACCATCCACGTCCGCTCCAGCTCCAGCAGACGGGCCAGATCGCCGTCTTGGTAGGCGCGCGTGATCTCCTTCATCGCCTCGGTGCGACGCTCCTTTTCCGCTTCGACCTGAACTTTGTCTGGGTGCAGAGCCTCCGCCAATTTGCGAAACAGACCGCGCACCGACTGACCGACCGCTCCCTCATCTGGTCGACGGGCCGAGACACCCCCTTCACCGTGCGCTGAGCGCGGGGGCTGCTCATCCCAACCAAAGTCGGGAATCGGATCGGGACTCTCCGCATCAGGCTTCCTGTTCGCCGCAGGATTCTGAAAGGACAAAAGGCCCGAGCGCTGAAGCTCCGCGTAAATGTCCTTTATGTCCCGTACTTCTGGCGCTTCGCCTTGATCTTGCGGAGCAGGTGTTGATTGGCCCTGAGCAGCGCCGCCAGCCGCTCTGGCTTCGCCTGCACGCTCAGGCCCGCTTCTGGAGTCCTACCAGAGGTTCGCGCTTTCCTTGATGAGTTCGGTGGGGTGGAGTCAGGTGAGCTGCTGCGAATCATCGGCGGACCATACACGAAATCGAGGCTTGCACGAGGTTCGCGCAGCCGGGCCCGCGCGAAAGCTTGAACATACGCACGGCAGTTCCCGCCTGGCCTACTTCGACGGTCCCGCCGCCGCTCGCTGCGCTTCCCGATCCGCGTACCACTTGTCCCGCGCTTCGATCCAATCGAGGATCAGCTTCCGCGCCTCCGCAATCGTGATCACAATCTGCGGCTGCGGCGGCTGGTCAGGGTTCTCCTCTGCATCCCTCGGCTCCATCTCTTCAATCACCACCCGTCCATCGGGATACATGCTCGTCCAGACGTAGTGGTTGCCCCAGTTCAGCTCCGGCGTTCCCGCTTCGGCTCGGTCGAGCGCCGCCAGCATCAAGTCTTCGTTCCCATCCACGTCGCGTAGAAAGTCAAACAGCAGGTTCCATCTTTGCTGATCTGGTTCGTCTTCTATCACCGCGTAAGGCGGGCCATCTTCGTGTGTGACTTCGACATGGAGCTTCATTTCTTCGGTCCTTGGTACTTCGGGCCTTCGTAGACTGGATAGGCGGACTCTGGCTTCCCTTGGCCATCCAGACGTAGCTCGACTTTCATTCCGGTAGATGTCTCGCCGCGGAAGGTGCCCGAGCGCACCTCCGGCTTGCGGCTCTCATACGCCTCGCGAACCGCTGTCGCGACCTGCTCTTTGGTCCAGTCTTTCGGGAAAAACGTTGAGCGGTAGCCTTTTTCCACTCCCTCGATCATGACGTTCGCAGCGTAGACGCCATGTTCATCCGGCGGGCTGCGGGTTCCTTCGATGACATACGTTCCCTTTTCTTTGTCTCCCGTCGGTTCGTAGTGCCAGCCGGTGGCATTTCCTCGCTTGGGATGAATATCGCCCTCGAAGATGTGCTTGCGACTTCCCTTGGTCAGGATGTCTGACGCTTCCTTGGCCGCTGTCTCAGTCTTCGCAGCAGCGCTTGGGACGGCGGGGGCAGGCGGGACAGGCGGTGGTGCGGGTTTGGCATCGGGACTCGGCTTCGCCTGAACGACGGGCTTTTCGTGTTCGATGACGTCGCGGACTTTGCCGCCTGCGATGCTGCGCGGTCCGCCCAGACCCTTGCCGAGGAGCGACAGCGGCGGAGGCACACCACTTGCCAGCGGCTCGCTGTCGCAAAAGATCATCCGGGCCAGTTCATAGCCGAGCAGCGATGCGCCGCTGCCGTGATCATCGAAGGCCACCATCGACGCGAGGCTGGCATCGCTGACCGCGTGCAAAATGCCGCCGCGCAGAAAGCACGGCTTGCCCGATTTTTGTTCGCGCCGCCGCACCACCTCGACGAGCTGCTGGACGACAATCGCCAGCTTGGCCGTCTTTTCGTCGGGCCGCGCAAGGATTTCCCGATCCGCCGTCATCAGCGTCCCGTCGGTCTTGTCGATCCACACATGCAGCCCGACAGGGAAGCGCCGTCCGTCGCGATGCACGATGGTGCTCGCGTCGATGGGATCGGGCTCGCCGATGCAGATGATCTTCAGCCGTCCGAGGCTGCTCGGGTCGGTATAAATGCAGCCGTCGGCTTCGAGGACCGGATCGACCATAAAGTAGTCGAGATACCAGTCGGGCATGCCGCCGATGCCTGCGCGTCCGTCTCCAGTTCGATAGCGCAGACCCCACGAGTACGAAAATTGCGCCAGCGCAAGTCCCGACGCCCGATAGCCTTCCGTCTGCGCCCCAATGCCAAGCTGAAACCGCAGACCGCGGTCCGTCGCCGCTTCAAACACCGCGAGCGCCGTCGTGGTCGCCAAAAACGCCGAACGCTCGATGGGAAACAGCGCGCTCGCCTGAATCCCGACTCGATAGCTGTCACGCGGCAGCGTTGGATCAGGCGTCTGGTGAAGCCGCACAAACCCGGAACCCGACAGCCGCAGCCCCATCGGTTTCGACAGCCCGTCCCGCCACAAAACCCCGGCGCTGCCATCGCATGGCGAACGTCACGGTGCGGGGCCCCCCTTCCCGCCGACGCTTTTTCCATCGGTCCTGACGGCCCGCTGAAAAAAGGTCTCTGGTCGGCCCCACACCTCTGGGAACTTATTTTTTGTCACCGAAGAACAGCAAGTGGGTCGCCAGGCGCGCACCTAGCAGTGGGGCCGACCAGAGACCTTTTTTTCGGGACGCTTTGCGGCACGAAAAAAAGCGTCGGCGGGAAGGGGGGCCCCGCTGCGTCAACGACCGCTCAGCACCGTGTCCGTCCGAGCAGTGCCAGGGATTTTGATGGATTTTGCGCAAGGCCGATGGCCGCGCCGACGTGAATTCCCAGCGCATCGAAGCGTGCGCAGTCTCCCAGCAGGCCGCATGGAACCCCGGAAGCGAGCGCGGAATGCGTGGCCAAGCCCGATTCCGCCCGCGCCGGGTTCGCGCAGACAAGATTCAGCAGAAAGAAGAAGACGACGCAGCGCCACCGCACGGCGGGCACGGTAGGCAACCGAGCGGGCGGCGGCAAGTTCCGTGGATGTGATTAGGAAACGAACCTCGAAGCCGTCAGACAGACAGACAGACAGTCGATGCGGGCCGACCGCCTCGTAACCGCTCGGACTGTCAACCATCGTGCCCTGTGGCTCCCATATCCCAGAAAAAATGCAAGCTGGTCGGTCGGCGTTGTGTCCGCGTGGGTACGGATCGATCAATACACCCCCGTTCAGTAGGCCGTCGTCGCACACATCCGTCCGCGCCTACACACTCGGGCTGGACCACGGCGCTACCGAGCTTCCAACAGCATCCGGTATGCAAAAGGACAGCGGCGCAGGAGTCCTACCCGGAATACCCGGATGGTTGGTGGCTGGAAGCTCGTGAGATGGTGCTATCAGTCGTGGCGCGGGACAAGATAGACAGCGGGTAGGCGGAAGCGATCCCAGCCGTTGGACAGGAAGGAACTGTCCTTGGTCAGCCCGGACTCCGATGACAGGGCCTGCACGATGTACCAGGATCCGCCACTCTCATAGATCATGGCGATGTGGGGTATGCTCTTGGCAATGATTACGTCGCCGTTCTTGAAGTCGCTGGTGCTGGTGGAGGAGCGACGTTCAAAGCCAGAGTTTCGCCCGCGAAACGCCTCGATGTCGAGCCCGAAGGACTTTCCATTGAAGTGGCGGGCATAGCAGTAGTTGACCAGGCCAACGCAGTCGAAGTGGCGCACACCGTGACAGGATTCACCCCAGACGACCTTGCCGCCAAAGCTCAGTGCCCCCTGGAAGTGGACGCGCCGGGGGTGAATCCAGCGACCCTCGACATCAGTGATCCCCTCCCATTGGGTCTGGGGAGTGCCCTGCCGTACGTCCACCTCACGATCGGTGACATATTTATCAAGGTCTGAGTCGTAGAAGGTGTTGCCTGTCTCAATGATTTTGCAGCGACCTGCGCAGGAGTTATAGCCGCCAAAGTTGGACTGGGTCGCAAGACACACTCCGATTGCCTTGTTTTGGTCGGTAGCCGTCTTGTTGAGGCTGTAAGGACGTAGCTTGGCCGAGTCGATTTTGCCGCCGCCTTCGTTGCCGTTCCTCTGTCCGGGCACGTTGCCTGCGGTTCCCCACAGATAGTGAGCCTTGTCGTTCACAAACGAGAGAGCGAGATCAACGATGCTTCGCCGGATGTCGGCTTCTGCGCTGTCCGCAGACTGTGTCGCAGCGCTTGTCTCCCCATCTGGATCGCTTGCTCCGCTTCCCCCTGCGTCTTGGTAACTGCCTGCGTCCTGAGAGTCCTCTTCGTACGGCATGCTTCCTCCTTAGAGGACAACATCATCGCACGGAGTGCCCGGTTTCTGAAACAGGTGGTTTTGTGCCCTGGCAAAGGTGGCTGCCTCCCGGAAAAGGCCGGGCTTGCGCGAGCGTTGAGCGGCAATCTGTCTTAGCAGGCCGTGGTCGCTGCGCTTGCCCCCATTTGGGAGGTGGCCGATGACTTCCCATGCTCCTCCGTTCCTACATCGCAGCATGGCAGTCCCAGTATAGATTAAAATCTAGCGAATTCCTGGTCCCGATTCCAGATGCGGCAGAGCGACTGTGGCGCGTGCTGGGCGCGTGGCTGCTGCCAGCGTACCGTGTCGTGCGTTTGGCAGACGAGATGTCTTGCGTGGGTCGATGACGTGGAAGGCGTGGGGAGGATCTCATGGGGACTTCGCAGCCCCTATCCCGAAGCCTCTCAGCGAAGCAGCGGTTGGTAATGAAGGATCGTGCCAGCTGCGCCGACAACCCAGAGGTGGTTTGCGTCAGTTCCGCGAACGGCAGCTAGGTGAACATTTGCCGATGACACTCGCTCGGCCCAGTCAGACCCGTTCCACTTCAATACGGTTCCGTTTGAGCCCACCACCCAGACGTTGTTTGCATCAGTCCCCCAAACGCCGCTTAGTGAAGCGACTGTTCCAGCGGTCTGTACAGCCCAATCCGTGCCGTTCCATTTTACGACGGTTCCCGATGAGCCAACCGCCCAGACATTGTTTACATCGCTGCCCCAGACGGCTTTAAGGTACTCGGTTGTCTTCGAGTTCTGCGGCGTCCACGCCGTGCCGTTCCACTTCACAATCGTTCCGATGTCACCAACGGCCCAGACGTTGTTTGGATCACTTCCCCAAATCCCGTATAGCCATTTGGTCGTTCCTGACGCCTGTGGCGACCACGCTGTGCCATTTCTCTTCAAGATGGTTCCGCCCGTTCCTACAATCCAAACGTTGTTTGAGTCGCTGCCCCAAACGCCCAGAAGTTGTTGGCTGGTCCCGGAGTTCTGCGCAAACCAGTCTGAGCCGTTCCATTTCACAATCGAGCCATTATTCCCTACCGCCCAGATATTGTTTGCATCAGTGCCCCAAACGGAATTAAGCCACGCCGTCGTTTCCGATGGCTGCGCCGACCAAGCCAAGCCGTTCCATTTCACAATCGTTCCGTTAGTCCCCACGGCCCACACGCTGTTTGGGTCGCTACCCCACACGCCAGCAAAGGAATTCCCGGTAGAACCCGAAGATTGCGCTGTCCAGGCCGTGCCGTTCCATCTTGCGATCGCTCCCCCATATCCCACGACCCAGGCGTTGTTTGCATGAGTACCCCAAACACCAAACAAGTACGAGGTCACAAACCCAGGAGCCGGCCACCAGCTCGTGCCATCCCATTTCACAATCTTGCCACTTCGTCCAACGGCCCAAACATTGTTGGCATCGGTGCCCCGGACTGCGTAAAAGTCGGTCGAGGTGGTTGGGCCATTCGCGGTCCAGGACGTGCCGTTCCAGTGCAGAAACCTTCCCAGTTCCCCTACGACCCAGACGTTGCTTGGACTGGTACCCCAGACACTGAGCAGAGTCTCGGGAGGTCCAGCTTGCGCCGTCCATGTCGTGCCGTTCCATTTTAAGATCGTCCCGCTGCCTCCCACGGCCCAGATGTTGTTTGAATCAGTGCCCCAGATGCCTCGCAGATAACTGGCGGTTCCCGAGGTCTGCGTTGTCCAGACCGTGCCGTTCCATTTGATGATCGTGCCACCATTCCCCACCGCCCAGACATTGTTTGCGTCGGTGCCCCAGACGCCGAAAAGGGCTTGGAGCGTACCAGTAGAGATCGTCGTCCATGCCGTGCCGTCCCATTTCCAGGTCATGCCGCCACTTCCTACAACCCAGATATTCTTGGCGTCGGTGCCCCAAATGGCGGCGAGGTTCGCGTTTGTCATCAAAGACTGTGCCGTCCACGCCTTGCCGTCCCACTTCAGGACAGTTCCTGCATCGCCCACGGCCCAGACGTTATTATCATCAGTCCCCCAGATGCTGAGCAGGGCATTTCCCTGAGGCAGCGGGTTTTGCCAGCAGAAGTCGTGCGAAGAGCAGCTCGCCGGAGTCGTCTTCACATTCACGGTCAAGTGATCGGCAACGAAAAGCGCGCACGACGGGGCCGTTCCGTAGTGTGTGCCCGCGCAGACCTCCCCCCAAGTCGCCTGAAGCGTTGAGCCGCTCATCGAGGCCGTGAGCCGAACCGATTCCCCGCACGGAAAGGTCGCCTGACACTGCGCACCGCACTGGATGCCAGCGGGCCGCGAGCTAACCACCCCGCCCCCGGTCACGTTGACGGTCAGAGAACAGGTCTTCGGTGGTGGATCGGGCGGGTTGTCGGGCGGGTTGGGCCGGTCTTTGTCACACCCCCCAGAGACCCAAAGCAAACCCAATAGAAGGACTGTGTGGAACCACTTGATGTTCATTTCGGAATGCTCCTCACTGCGGACAGGTTCTCTCACCAATCATTCATCCAGCTCAGGTGGTTTACCCGAACAGTCAATCGCGAAGCCAACCCCTGACGCTCCACTCTCCCAGTTAGTTCAACTTCGCATCTTTGCAAGAAGCGGTGACAGGCTTGGAACTCCGAAAGTCGGCTCCGAGGATTTGGATCAGCGCGCCGATGCCCATCGAGAACTGGCTGCCTCCACCACAGACCTCTGGCTTGACATGGCTCTGCGCGTCGATGTCGCCATCAAACACAATTCGGGCGCAGCCGCCGCGCACCGGTATATCCAGCATTCCGATCTGACCGTTTTGCAACCGAGGCCCGGACAGGTAGCCGGTTCCGCTCTTCGTTCCGATGATGTTGTGGATGCGCAACGTCGCGGGTCTGCTGATCTTCCCCCCCTCGTTCTTCACGAACAGACGAACCAAAGCCCGGCCCGGCAGTTTGTCTCTTTGGTAGCCGAACCGCGGGTCTAAAAGTTCCCAGGACAGGTTCGGTGGACCATCGCCACAGCTCGGATCATCGAGGAGTAGCGTCACCTTGGTATTTGCCACCACGCCGCCCGCAGTTGCATCGATGTTCACCACAAGCTGTCCCGGTGCATCGCCCAGCGCTGGACCCACCGTCAGCTTTGCCACTCCGCTGCCCACAATCTGCGGCGGAATGAACTGGAACGTGCGCTCTCCGCCAGCTTGTGCCGACAACACGATCGGTTGACTGACCGCGACCGACTTCACCTGCACATCGAGCGTGGCGGAATGACCCACGATCATCGTCTGCGGTGGTACCGGAACCGTCACGTCAATCCGGGCGGGGACACTGATCGGCGATGTCAGCGCAGGCCTGGGCTGGGGAGCAGCGAGCCGTACCTTCGGTCTCACCGTCGCATCTTGCGCGGCGGCAGACAGAGGCAGAAGCGCGCAGCACCCCGAGCAGAGCGCTCTCCATAGAAATCTGTGCATGATGAAGTCACCTGAAATGGAATAGGAATCGGCTTACCTTGGCTTGTGTCCACCGGGGGACGGCCGCTTGATCACCGGACCTGTGGCTGTGGGAACTGCGATCTCGCCGATCGAATGGGGATCTTCGGGCTTGGGTCCGATGACACTCCGAACACCGGGTGGCGACGGATCTTCCGGCTTGGGACCAATCACGCCTCGCTGTCCTGTCTGATCAGATAACTTGGCCATGCGCGTCTCCTCTCAAGAATGGTGCCCACAAAGGCTCTGTTCAGAATACGAGAATAGATATATTTTTCATGCATAATTTGTCGCCCATCCGAATTCTGTTCGATCTTGAGCGCTTACGCACGAGTGAGCCGTCGTTCCTGGAACGAGATCGTCGAACGGAGTGCCAGGGATGAGCCCATCGCAACTGCCGCCTTGATCGTCGCGGTGATGGTCAGTGTCTCGGCCAAACCGGCAGTGGCAAAACCCGCACGGTTGACCAGCGCATCGACTGGACCGACCTTGGCCAGCACTTCAGCGATGGCGCGAGCCACCGAGGCAACTTCTCCCGGAGACGTCTCGATGACCTGCGCTCGACCCTGCCACGCAGCGGCCAGTTCGACTGCGTCGGCACCCTCGCGTCCCGCCTTTCCCCGTCGAATCTGAGCAGTCCTGCCTAAATAAGATACTTGATAAATGCCTCTTATTTCGACCACTCCGGCTCAGTCCCAGCGCTAGACCCCGCCGCCGCCTGCCCACATTGTCCCGTTGGCCTCTAGCGTTCCGTCCAACTCCAAGCGTAGCAGGGTATCCTGATCGGCATACCCAGACGGAGGGAGCCCGGCAGACTTCTGGTAGGCCGCAAGCGCCACCGCGGTATTTTGACCGAAGGTGCCATCTGCAACGACTTCGATGAGCCCGGTGTCCACGCCTAGCGCGTGGCAACTTGTGATCCAACCATTGAGCGCCTGCTGTAGCTGGACCACACCATTTCCGCGTGACCCTTTTCCGAACGGCATTTGTGCCTCCCTGTCTCGTTCGATGTCAACATGCTGCACTCCTGACACGCGAACGTCGGCTCGCCGCAGAGATGCAACCCGATCAGGGTACTCAAGCAGTGCGCACGCGTCCATACCCAATCTTTCGAAAACATCGGATGGTCGCGCGAGGCACCAGACAGACAAGCGAGCAGCCTCGCAAAAGGGCGGCAACAGATCAGCAGCAACTCTCTGGGAAAACTCGTTGGCAACTTTTGACAAAGGATCCGATACATATATGAAGCATTTGTTCTGCTTCATTTCTGCATATTCGAGTTCTCTCGTCGTCCCGTCAGGCCAGTCGTCTTCCATATCAAAACTGGAAGAAGAAGGCAGCACCCTTGACCGAAGTACGAGTTGTGCTCAGACGGAACAATCCCCCAAACAGAGAGGTGTTTGATGCCCTTCGATCGTTTGCGTTTCCAGCGTGTCTGCTTCTCTATCCTGTCGCTTGCAGGGGTGTGTGACTGCGATCCGGCGACAACGTCGGCACTCGATATGAACAAGCCGACCTGCGTAACGCTTGATGCGAGCCTGAGCTGGTACGGCAAAAATCGCGACACACTGGATCAGATGATGCGCACCAACGGTGTTTGCAGCGCGTCCTACGATGGCAAGCAGAAGCCGGTTGCGATCTTTGACTGGGACAATACAGTCGTAAAGAACGATGTCGGTGATGCGACCTTCTTCTACATGCTCGCGCACGACCTGATCTTGCAGCCGCCCATGAAGAACTGGCGCTTCACCAGCAGGTATTTGACAGCGGATGCCACAGCGGCTCTCGATGCAGCTTGCGGAGCGCTCGCTCAGGCCGGCAGCGCGCTTCCCACCTCGTCAAACATGGCCTGCGCCAAAGAGATTCTGACGATCTACACGGATGGAAAGACAGTCGGAGGCAAGACGGCGTTTGCTGGTTGGGACTACCGCAGAATGGAACCCTCATATGCTTGGGTAGCGCAGCTCCTCGGTGGTTACAGTGCAGCCCAGATCCAGGCAACGGCCACCGCCGCCAAGACAGAGAACCTTGCCAAGCCCATCGACAGCAAGCAGACCATCGGTGGAGTCCAGGTCACAAACTGGGTCCGCATCTACGACCAGATGAGGGATCTGATCCGCAAACTGCAACAGAACGGCATCGATGTCTGGGTGCTGTCGGCTTCACCTCAACCCATCGTGGAAGTCTGGGGCGCGGAAGTTGGTGTCTCCGCAGATCACGTCATCGGAATTCGCAGCGTCGAGCAAGGTGGAAAGTACACCTATGATCTCACTGGCTGCGGCGACGTTCCAAATGGCAGCAATGATGGCGCTGGAAATGTGACGGGGAATAGTCTCATCACATATATCGACGGAAAACGCTGCTGGCTGAACAGGGTCATCTACGGCGATGCCTCTGCAAGCGCCCTGACGCGTCAAGCGGATCTCAAAAAGCGACCCATCTTCGGCGCTGGAGACTCGGACACAGACATCACCTTTCTTCAGGACGCAACAACGCTGAAGCTGGCCATCAACCGCAACAAGAAAGAGATCATGTGCAACGCGTACGGGAATGCTGGCGGGACATGGATCATCAATCCGATGTTCATTCAGCCGCGTGCCCAGCAGACCACTCCGTATCCGTGCAGCACCACCGCATGCAAAGACGCAGCAGGCGTGTCCGTTCCCTGCCGCAATGAAACGGGAGCCATCATTCCTGATCAGGCGGACTCTGTCTACTGAGCCCAGCACCTCGCAAGCAGCCAGACCACAAGTCAATCGCACCGTTGCGCTTCATTGTGACACGGCGCTATTCTCCCGGCTACCGTGAGCGCGCCGCGCCGCGCTGTACACTCTCAATGTGACAGCTAAACGGCATCGCAACATTCGCGGAGTGTGGCTCATTGTCCACTACACCCAGATGTTCCGGGACGCGTACCGCTGCTGTCTGGGGCTCCACTCCACATGGAGGTGACCGCGTGTGACCGGACAGAGGCAGCGCTGCGGCTGCTCTCCGAGCGAGGAGGAATCCTGGCCACCGGACATATCGGAATGTGGCAAGGTGGACCGCATAACGCTGCCTTTGGGAATCCCTAACAGAGAAAGCAGCAGCAACGAGAAAAACTCGACCAGACCCGTCAGAAAAAAACGAGAACCGCAGTCGACTGGCTGACCAACCGAGCCCAGCCACTACAGTCTCTGAACCCGGGGAAAGTCCTAAACCCTGTCCACTCCGAAACCAGCAGGTTTCGCCTGGGGCCTCGCTGATATGGGACGACCCGTCAAGGTGGCGGATGCGTGCTTACGTTCCGAACCGCGGGACGAGAACGTGGTTCTCCAAATGGACATGGGTAAAGATGTCCAGCTCAATTTTCCGCAGTTCGGAAAACAGGGTCCGGTAGCTGTTGCAGGCCCAATCGGGGAGCGAGAAGTCCTCGCTCGCAACGCGAATCTCAGCGAGAATCGAAGCTACGGTCAAGTGCTCATCTTGCATCTCATGAAGCAGACCTGTCACAACGCGGTCATCGCGGTTCTTTCCCATTAGGAGGGGAAACAGTGTCTCCTCCTCATGATCCAGATGGGCAAGCAGTGTCTCGGTGAGTGTACCGACAGCGCTACTTAGGTCGCTCAGACGTGGATTGTGGTCCCCATGCACTCTGGCTACCTTCACGGCCAACCCTTGTGCGAACGGAAGAACGCGTCTGAGGTACTCATGATGCTGCGCAATGATGTGGGCAATCAGACGAGGCGTGCTGAGGGTACGGGGATCAACCTCGGGGAGTTTTTTGTGCTCTCCGCTTCGGGCCTCCACTGCATGGCGCAGCTCGGACAACAGCGCTTCGAGCGGAACAGCTCGCTGCCTAGCCGCCTCCTCAATGCTCTGCCCGCCACGGCAGCAGAAGTCTATGCGATGACGAGAGAAAACCTCCGCGCACTCTGAGTGGTCGAGCACGACAGAGGCCACCGACTGGGTCTGCGAAATCATGGACATCCTCCTTAATGGACAAATAAGAAGTATTCCACAAGTTTCTTTAAGTCCAGACAGTCCGTCATCACCGACCCATCAGCCCCATTGATTTGCAAGAGCCGCACATAAGAGGTACTCTGCATGTTTCTTAAGTCAATCGGAGGGTGGAAACCATGAACCTCGAAACGGTCTGGCAAGTTGCAACGTCTGGTCGGCTTGGCGCACTGCATGCAATGATTCGCGCGAGCGCCCCCTTCTACACAGTCTACTTTGTCGTGACGGCTGGGAAGAGCGGGCTCCTCCAGCTACTTTCACGGGGGCCACATACGGCTCGAGAAATCGGGAAAACTCTGGACATTGCCGAAGGAGATCTCGATCCCTTGATCGCTTGGCTCGATGTTGGCGTGGCGATCGGCGAGCTGTCCCTGTCCGGCGAACAGTACAGCCTTGCGGGGTCACTGGCGGAAACGCTGTCTGCCCCTGAGCATGATGCACTGCTGGCAGTGCTGGAAGAGATGGCAGGACTGCATGCCCAGCTGCTCCGCGATACGCCAGGACGGCTGAAGCATGGCCAACGGCTGACGCTCAAGGATCAAGACGGAGAAGTCGTCGCGCGATCGTCAAGACTGCTTGAGCCCTTCGTTCATGAGGCGATTGGGCGCGCGATTCCCACAACAGGCCAGGTACGTGTGCTTGAGATTGGCTGCGGCAGTGGAACCTATTTGCGCCACATGCTCAAGAGGAACCCCAATGTTCGAGTACATGGAATCGAGCTTCAACCCGAGGTCGCAGAACTGGCACGGAGAAACCTTCTAGCTTGGGGCGTTGCGGAGCGCGCCACGATTGAGGTCCAGGACATCAGGGCCCGCCCGGTGGGAGAGCCCTTCGATGTCGTCACCATGCACAACAACATCTACTACTTTGAGGAATCGGCTCGACCCGCTCTGTTTAGGCAAGTGGCGCAGCATCTGCGGCCTGGGGGAACACTGCTTCTGAGTACAGCGTGCCGCGGCGGTTCACCAGGGGTTGCTCTGCTGAATCTGTGGGGCGCGATGACACAAGGTTGCGGTCCCCTCCCAACCTCTGAAGAGCTGTGTCGACAGCTTCGCCTTGGGGACCTGGTTGATGTTGTTGCGTGGAATGTCGGCGCACCACTCGAATCTTTCTGGGCTTTCATGGCCAGTCGTCCGTAGCTGTCTCAGTCAAAGCAGTTCCTCGCAGCCTCCCGGCGAAGCCGTCGTTTCCACGATCACATTCCGTTGCCCCTCATTCAGTGCACGTACAGACTGTAGTGCGCTTACGCAATAAGATGCATTTAGAGTGATTCTTATTTGAGAAGGCATCACAAAATGTGCGCCCCTGACTGCGTCCGCACCGTGCGAGGTGCCAAAGCGCACCGAGACAAGCCGTGCACCGCTGAGCGCACATGCTTGCTGGCGCCTGCTGTGGTGCGGCTGTGCGAAGAAAGGAGCGAAATGACATCCAGACCTGTGCAAATGCGAACACCACGGAGTCTAGGAGCCCGTTGCTGTAAGCATTTGCTGGGCGAATGGAGCGGTGAGATTGGTGCGGATGAGGACGGCGAGCTGGCGCAGCGCTGAAAAGAGGGTCTGTGCAGCTGCGGCTGCGGGGCCGTGCGGA
>Ga0268298_10000971_pt1 | contig 35527 bp, 32 predicted proteins | sample WWTPWeurt_MetaG_FD_194462 | JGI IMG/M metagenome (GOLD analysis project Ga0268298, IMG submission 194462) | Activated sludge microbial communities from WWTP in Nijmegen, Gelderland, Netherland - WWTP Weurt | ecosystem: Engineered > WWTP > Aerobic digester > Activated sludge | place...
ATCACACTCGCCACAAAGCTCAATGAAGCGGAGATCATCATGTCCTCTGACTTTCCTATGTACGCAGCCATAGCTGCGAGCAAGGCGATGGTAAGAGCAAAGAATAACATCCCGATGCCTGCTTCCGCCACTGTAGACGGAGACGTGAACAAGTAAGCGACCAGGGCGATCAAGCCGTGAAGGGGAGGCCAGGTAGGGGATTCCAGAATGTTGCCAATGGCTCGAAATGATTTTCCGTGCACAAAGTCATCGCGAACATCCAGAGTCTGGAGCATTCTCAGATTGGCGTCCCACGTGAGCACATCCCTGTTCGGGCAAGCTGCAAATTCTGTCCAATCCCTTTGAATCTTCCATCCTCCAACTAACAGCCCAAACGCGATCAAGCCCAGAGAGAACGGAATCGATGCCTTTTTCAGAATAGACGATAGACTTTCCAAACTCCGTCCTCCCGAATGAACACAGGATGATTCAAGCGGTAGTCTTCTTTCTCATTTCCGGTAGCGTGCAGAGCAAGTTCGCATTCCTGACTGCCTTCTTCCATATAGTAATCCACGCGAATAGAGTTTCCTGACATGAGCACCTCTCGCACGGCAATCTGGTCTTTGTCATGAGTGAAGGCTCGCAGTGTGTCTGTATCATGATAGAACACGTACAGGTAGCTACCGCGATCTCGGACGTCGGCTTCCAATTGCGCAAACGATCTAAAGCCTTTTAGATCCACGTATATACCCTTCTTCTTGCTGACCAGTCCAGGCAGATCGCTCCAGTCCTTTCTCTGCACCATGGACAGAAGTTGTTTGAGTAGCAAATCTACCGCTGTAAGTTCCGCTTCCGTTGGCTTTCGCGCACCCTCTGAATAGATAACGCGTCCCCTCTCGAGCCCGGGGATCATATCGCGCGTGCGAACCGTTCGGCACTCAGTCGAGAATAGAGCAAGAAGCGAGACTATGAGTATGAGCTTTTTGAAAATCACTGGCCCAGGACCTTGAAGAGGATCTCTGCCAGTTCAATGTCGTGGAGAACAGTAATTTTTTTCAGATTCGCGAGCGCGGATTCTGCACCTGGAGTCAGGCGCGTTCCTGCCACAAAGAAGCCTTGATTCATTTTCATCTCGTTCATCAGGTTCTGCATTTCTCTCAAATAGATATCAGAGATGGGCTGGTTCTTCCACTTTCTAAAGCGAAAGAGCGCTTTCACCTTTTTGTCATTCTTGTTTGCCGCGACAAAGTCTCCGCCATCCTTTTCGCGGTAAGGCAAAGTCTTCTCGAGCTGAAATCCCTGGAGAGAAATGATCTTAGCGCATGCATTTTGAAAGGGAACGTCCGTTAGAGTGTTGAATCGCTCGATCATCAACGCCGGATCTATGGTCGATTCCACCTTCTTCTTTTGGACTTCCCCTTCGGAAGTGAAATAGTCGTCTATGTTGAATTCGTCTTCCATCTCGAGGCCGGACAGTCGATAGATCATATCTTCCGGGAATCGATTGCGAAGCCAGTCCTGAATTTGTGCATTAAAATCAAAGCCGCGGGGACTGATTCGATCGAGCGCGGCACTGCCCTCTTCTAAGTCCATGCGAAAGTCAGCCAGCTTTTGCACTGTCAGGTCGGACGGGTTTACAAGCTCAAGTTCAAGCAACTGATCATTGGCGAGTTCTAGATTGCTCGAAGCGATCCCGAGAATGGCAAGACTCAAGCGTGCGTCATACTCTTCCCTTTTTAGATCTGACTCTATGGCTGTGGCCAGACACTGGTTCGCGCACGATATGGCTCGCGGATAATCTTTCACATGAAAGTAGATTACGGTGGCCAAACGATTCGCCAGGTGCAAAACAATTGGGTCCATGACCAGAGGTAGAGTTCTCTCAATCGCCTCCCGAGCTCTATCGAATTCCCTTTGTCTATAGTGTTGAAATGCTAGAAAGAATGTTGGGGTGGGATCATTTGGTGCCAGAGCTGCGGCAGTTTCGAATTCGCGGATCGCATCCTTGCTTTTGAGCATCGCCAGTCCCACTCCGCGTCCTATGCGATATTCCAGAGTGTTAGGTGCTATGCGAACAAGAGTGCGAAAGTATCTTTCCGCAATATCAAACTTGGATCTGCCCACAGTCAGGAATGCTACGCGTGCCAGGGCCTCTTCGTTTTGTGGTGAGAATTGCAGTGTGGCCAGATAAGCGTCTACACTGGCGCGATAGTCTCCGTCTGAATATTCAATATCCCCGATTCGATTCAGAACACTGACCGGATGCACATCGGCTCCGTATGCGTTGATTCGCCGCACTTCTAGGAGATGTCTTTTCTCATCCTCTGTCTTTCCCTCGAGTGCGTAAACCCGGGCCATTGTGTAGTGGCCGATGGAATTATCCGGATGTCCTTCAATCTTCGCGCGAATCAAACCACGCGCGTCTACGAAATGACCTTCGGCTGCCATGTTGAGAGCGCGCTCGTACACGTCGCGGCGATCGGTGAACAACAAATAGTATGCTGCAACACCTGCGATGGCAAGACCAATGATGACAGATACGATGACCATACTAAGCCGGCGCGTACACTGCGCCCATTTTGTCTGGATTGGCTCCGGCGAGAAGTGCTTTCACGGTTCTGCGCGTATGCTCCGTCAGACCATCCAGGGATTTTTCTTTCAAGGCCAGCAATCTGCGGAGCCGCATGGGCCCGCCTGGAAATTTTAAACCAATCCGCATCTTCCCGAACCAGTTCTCTCTGTGCCATCCCCGCACGAGTTCTTCATGTTGATAGAGGTCATATTGGGCCGGTGTATCCCCGACGACCTTGCAAAATACAACAGAGGTGTCCTCACGCACTTCATCCACTTCTCGAAGAAGTTGCAGGATTCTGGATGCCTCCATATCACAGAAGCGAGCTTGATAGTCGCGGGAAAGCAACCATTTCTCTCTGGGTTCAAAGACCGGTTTACGAACGGTCAGGAGTGTTCCTCCGTGTGGCTGCACCGGAAACACCAGGTGCGTTTCAAATTCAACAACCGATGAGATCTTCGCGAGATCCCCCGGAGCCGGCAGAGGATCATCCGTGAGAGTTCCAATAAGCCCCGCGTTCACGATGATGTCCGGTATGATCGTTTTGAAGATTTCGCGTAGCTCTTTGCGCTTTTTGACACCGGGTCCCGTGGTCGCGGCAAACAGTTCGGGGTAGTTGGCCGATTGGTAGAGGCCGGTCTCTTTCGAAAACACCAGGCGAAACTCAGGAATCATCGGATAGAGCTCTTCCTGGATGCCTGTGAGGAGTAACAATTTCATATCGGCCGGGATGTCTTATAATACGGAGATTTTCCATCTGCTCTGCACAGAAAAAGCCTGGCGTCACCCGCTAGGAAAAAGCAATCGGTGTTATGGATTTTTCTTTGTCCAAAGAGCTCGTCGATTTTCGCGAATCGGTGCGGCAATTCGCCATCCAGCACGTGAAGCCCACAGCGGAGCAGCGCGACCTGGACGAGCGCTGGGATCCCGATATCTGGAGAAAAATGGGTGAGTTCGGCCTACTTGGGCTGTGCTTTCCAGAGGAATATGGCGGCTCAGGTGCCGATTGCCTGACAACCACAGTGGCCACAGAGGCATTCGCAGAAGGCGCCACGGACGGAGGACTCACTCTTGCCTGGGGTGCGCATACGATCATTGGCACTATGCCGATCGTTCTGTGCGGGACCAAAGAACAAAAGGAAAGATACGTGCCTAAGCTCGCCAGCGGCGAATGGGTGGCGGGCCTGGGTTTGACAGAACCAGGATCCGGTTCAGACGCCGCGGGAAGCATGGAGACTCGTGCGGAAAAAAAGGGGGATCGTTATATTCTTAACGGCGCCAAGATGTTCATCACAAACGGACCCATTGGAGATGTATTTACCGTGATGGCGGTTACGGACAAGAAGAAAGGACCACTGGGGATCTCCGTCTTTCTCGTAGAGAAGAATTTTCCAGGCTTTCGCGTTGGGAAGAAACTCAAAAAGATGGGAATGCGATCGAGCACAACCAGCGAACTTATTTTTGAAGATTGTGAAGTGCCCGCAGAAAACATGATCGAGAAACCTAACTCCGGATTTCTCAGAGTGGGCAAGGCCACTCTGGAATGGGAGCGTACGGTTCTCGTCGCCAGTGCCATCGGATCTATGCATCATATGCTCGATGAATCGATCCGATATGCGAAAGCCCGCCGTCAATTTGGTGAACCCATCGCGCGCTTTCAGGCAATTCAAGAAAAGATCTCCAGGGTTCGCATGAAACTCGATGCGTCAAGATTGCTTCTATATAAGAGTGCAGTGATGAAAGACCAGGGAAAGCCCGCGCCCATCGAAAGTTCACTCGCAAAAGTACATGCGACCGAAGCAGTGATTGAAGCCGCCTACGAGATGGGACAAATCCACGGGGGCTATTGCTTTATTCATGAATATCCGGTGGAGAGAGCATACCGCGATTGTAGACTGGGCACTCTGGGTGGCGGAACTTCTGAAGTGATGAGATCTATCATCGCGGCCAACCTGTGAGACATTCAAACGGAATTGTGGTGTAATTATGGACTTTGAACTGAATCAAGAAGACAAAGAATTTGCGGAGCATTTCAGACGCTTCTGCGAAAAAGAGATTGGCGCTGTAGCCGGTGAAGTGGATGAATCTGGAAGTGTGCCGCGTTCGCATTACGAGGCGTTAGGTGCCATTGGCTACAATGGTCTCCTCCATCGCCGTGAATTCGGTGGGCAAGAAGCTTCCATTGTGCAGGCGACCGTTGCGCAGATGATTCTCGCGGAAGCTTGCGGCTCTACTTTCTTCTCTGTGGGTGCCTCCTGCGGCCTCTTCGGTGGGCCAGTGGCGTCCTATGCATCTGCAGCTCAAAAGAAATCCATTCTGCCAACCTTGCTTGCGGGAAAACTCATTGGATGCCTCGCGGTTACTGAGCCAGACACTGGTTCGGACGTAAGTGCCATTCGCACCCGTGCCAAACGGTCGGCCAACGGATTTGTTTTGAATGGGCAAAAAACATTCATTACGAACGCGCCCATCGGGGATTACGCAGTGGTTCTGGCGCGCCTTGGTGAGGAGAATGCGGATTCTAAGGGATCCTTGAGCTGCTTTCTGGTAGACCTTCACCTTCCCGGTGTTACGCGAGGCAAGGCTATGCGAAAAATGGGGTTGCGTGCCTCTCCCACAGGAGAGTTGTTTTTTGACAATGTGGAACTTGCGGCCGAATCCCTCCTGGGTGCACCAGGCCAGGGCTTTCGCATGGTCATGGAAGCGTTCGCCATGGAACGGCTTGCTTTAGCGGCTTATTGCGTTGGTACCATGAAAGCTTGCTTTGACGATTCACGTCGCTATTCGCGGGAAAGAAAGGCTTTCGGACGGCCCATTGCGAAGCACCAGAGCGTTGCATTCATGCTGGCAGACATCAAGACAAAGCTGGAAGCAGCCTATCTTTTGCTCATGGAAACAGCATGGCTCGTGGACCGACAGAGGGCAGAAGCAGTGGGTGGAAAGTCACCGTCCAGACTCATGCACAACGGTTACGTGATAGACATCAATGCTCGCGCTGCGGAAACAAAGCTTCTTGCTTCTACTTACGCGCGTGAGGTGACCAATCTCGCAGTGCAGGTTCACGGAGGTGCAGGCTACATGGAAGAGTATCGGGTGTGCAGATTGTATCGCGATATCAAGATCGCGGAAATTGGTGGAGGCACTTCAGAGATACAGAAGCAGATCGTCGCTCACGCGGAAATCAAGCGCGTCGGTGTTTGATGATTCGCACGTGCGCATTTGCGATATGGACCTCACTCATCTTCGCATCTGCCGCGCATCTCTCTGCGGAAACTTCCATCACCGTTTCCATGGACCGCACGTGGAATGACGGCGAAACTGTTTTTGAAATTGGGTCTAAGCAACCGGACATCACTGGAATCGCTGGCGGTTCTCGCATCACGTATCCCAGAGATTTTGCATACACGCGGATGGCTCTTGGTTTCTACTCAGGGAAAGTCGGCATTGATCTCGATGTAGGAGCCACAGGGCACGCAGTGCGATCCGGCACAGGTAGAGATGAAGACTTCTTTTTGTATTCAACGTCTCGTGTTGATGGCGCCAAAGTCTCACTGCAGGATGGACGATTCAGTGACAGGACTCGTGTTTTTTCAGGCGGAAGAAACTGGGCCGACTCATCTGGCAAGACCGCGCTCGTCGAGTATCGAGCACGACTGATCACAAACTACTTTCCGTGGTCTGACGCCAGTCCCTTTCACCGCGATTCAGGAACTTTTTTTGCACTCGGTTTTGAGCACATCTACTCCAAGTATAGAATCTATGATTCTATACAATACAACGTAGTGTCCGTCACTCCCACCAATCCATATCCCTTTAATTTAACCCCGATTGGGAGTGGTCTCTCGTTTACAAACGTAAGCGGAGAACTGATGCTGGGTGCGGGCGTGGCGTTGTATCCATGGGAGGCAGTCGGGTTTTCTTTTTCTCTTTCGCCTTTGGTTGGTTATGCGAACAGCCGCGACTATCATTCTTTGCGCGGCATCACATTCATTATGGAGAATGCTGGATCTGGTTTTCTGTATCAAATGGAGACAATGATTTTTCCCGCTGACCGTTTTCTTGTGCGATTGGGTGTGACCGGGCATAGGTTCTATGCAAGTGGAACCGTGAAGGCGCATGGACTTGATTTGCTGTACAATGTGCTGCCACCGCAGCAGATGTTTTTGAACACGAAGGAATGGGGTGCGAAGATCTCTTTGGAATATCTGCTTTAGATCAGCCCGGTGTTCTTTCCACTTTCAAATCAAATTTCATTTCTTTGACCTGGTCTACTTTGCCATCCAAAAGATAGCGCACACTTTTGCATCCGATTGCGGATGCGAAGATAGATTCCGTGAGCGATTGAAAATAACGGTCCAGCAATACTGCCTTTTCGCCTATCTTTGTACGATTGCGAGTGTACTGTTCTGTTTCTACGCGAAGAGTTTCCGAACGAAAGTCCAGAATGCAACTTTTCTCTTTCGTGACCCATACTTTCCTGATCGCGAATGCGTAATCGGGAAGGTTGGCAACCGGAGCAGAAGTGTCGTGAATTCCTGCCGTTTCCGAAACTGTTCGTGCGAGTGCTTCTAGATTGTGTTCCAGCGAATCGTTCAGGCGAAGCTTCCGCGTAACCGAAATGATGGCATCCCCTTCTGCTGGAAACATGCGCAGTGAAACCGCACTGCGGGAGTCGGAAGCAGGCCTGGTGACTCCCCAGACTGGAATTAGAAGAGCGAAAGGATTTGTGCGCCCGAGAATGCAGACTGCGCTGAAACCCAGGGCAAAGCACCAGAGAAAGGTTAGCTTGCGCAATGGCCCGCCATCTACGGAGGCCAGTTTAGCAAAGAAACCCACCACGTGACCGGGAACGGCTTTGAGCCTGGCAGGGAGGGCTCGCGCCTCCGATTGAATAACAGGCCACGAATCCTTCGCCGCCTGGCGAATGGTAGAGGGCAATTCACGGACCGTCTGAATGATTCTTGCGGACCATTCTGGCCAGCGTTTGCGGAAATCTTCCTTGAGTTCGCCAAACTTCATGCTCTTGTAAACTTTATTGTCCGCATTTGTGCGTCGACCAAATTGCGTCTCATGTCCGTCGAAAAGTCTGTCAAAGAAATCCGCGCTACCGGGCTCCTGGTGGTCTTCGCAGCCCTGTGCACTGCCCTTTCTGCCGGGATCATCACCGCCGTGGCTGGATCGCCAAAGCCAAATCCTGGAAGCGCATTCCAGAATGCCATCGTTGAGTTTGAGCTGGCTGTGAATTCGCGGGAAGTGCAGGCCGTTCTTAGCCAGCCGACTGAGGAACTGGCACGAGCCAGACGAACTCAGTTCAACTACCTAAATTACGCAGACTATCTGTTCATGGTATGCTACAGTGCTCTGAATGCCACGATCTTTCTGTATGTGGCGGCGCTCAATCGTTCGCGTTTCAGAGAGCGGTTTGTAGGAAACGCATTCATCCGATTTGGACTGCTTTTGTCTTTCCTGATGCTCGCAGGTGATGCGCTTGAGAACGTTCAACTTCTAAGACTCACTTCTATGCCCGAACCTGAGATGAGTTCCACGATCAAGGCATTGATCATTTTCACGCGCATCAAGTGGGGCGCCCTATTTACTGCCGCGATCTTGTTGGGCCTCGCGTATGCTTCTTACTCCGGAAGGACGGGTTTGCTTTTCGTAGGGTTTCTTTACGCGACCGCCGGGTCCATCGGCATTATGTCCCTGATTGTTTTGAGCGGAAGGCCGCTATGCGAATGGGGAACCTTGCTGCTTGCCGTGGCCTGGCTGGTGTCCGCAGTGCACGCAGGTGTCAGAACGTTTCGCCGCGCTTAGTACCATTTGCTTGACCCTGGGGGCCTGATTGCATCCCTTGGTTTCTACGCTGCCTTAGCTCAGCTGGTAGAGCAACTGATTTGTAATCAGTAGGTCGTGGGTTCGAAGCCTACAGGCAGCATATGGGCAGATTCCCGAGTGGCTAAAGGGACCAGACTGTAAATCTGGCGGCATTCGCCTTCGGAGGTTCGAATCCTCCTCTGCCCAGATTCCAAAACGGGTTTACTTTTTTTCCACATGAAGCTATAAGAGCCGAATGCTTGGAATTCGCTACATCAAGACTCGCCCCACAGAATACGTTATGCTCTTTCGCGGTGGTAAGCTGCGAAAACACGGAGCTGGTCTTGCCTTCTTCTACTACGCGCCTTCTTCCAGTGTTGTGATTCTTCCGGCAGAGAGCCGTGATATTCCGTTCATTTTCAATGAAGTCTCAAACGACTTCCAGGAAATCACAATCCAGGGTCAGGCTACCTATCGCGTACGCGATCCAGAAAAGCTCGCAGCACTTCTTGACTTTTCCGTGGATGTGTTTTCGAATTATACAGGCGACGGAGCAGAGAAGCTTGGCGTGCGCGTTACGAATTCCGTTCAGCTGGCCATTCGCGAAAAATTTAAAGAGATGAGTCTGCGCGATGCCCTTGCAGGTGCGTCCGCGCTCGTTCAACACGCTGCGGGTAAGCTCAAGTCCAGTGAACTTCTGTCAGCCCTTGGAATTGAAATACTTGATCTTTCTATACTAAAGATCGCGCCCACTCCTGATATGTCCAGGGCCCTGGAAGCCTCCGCGCGCGAAAAGCTCTACAAAGAGGCAGACGATGCGATTTATGAACGTCGCAACTCAGCGGTGGAGCAAGAACGCCGGATTAAGGAAAACGAACTTCAAACTCAGATTGCTATCGAAGAAAAGAATCGCAAGATTCGAGAAGAACAGATGAACGCTGAGATTGCGGTACAGGAAAAACAGCGCGCCGTAGAAGAAGAAAAGATGAAGACCGTGGAATCCGTGGAAAGAAAAAAAGCGGAGATTGAAGACCAGAAGATGCTATCGCGCACTGCACTCGAGGAAAAGAAGCGCAAGCTCGTGGAAGTGGAAGTGCAAAACAACATTCAATACGCGAAAGCTCGTGCCGAATCAATGCGACTAGAACTCGAAGCAGTGATGAAGCTGCCGCCAGATGTTCTTGAGGTATTGATGGCCAATCAAATGCAATCGCGCAAACTGATCAGTCGCGCCATGCGCGATCTTGCCAAAAATGCTCAGAAGATTGGCACATTGAACATCACGCCGGATTTACTGCAGAACTTGCTCAAAGACGAATGACCACTGTTGAAAAAGCCGTTGTAGTCACGCGGCCCACGAGGCTGCAGGAATCAGTCAAGAGATACAACACAAAGGCGCAGGCCAAGTTTTACGTAGAAAAACGCGGCCAATCCTTCCAGGACTACGAACTCGAAGAAGATATCTATGAGCATTCGCGAGATCATGTACTCAAGGCAATTCCGCGGGATCTAAAAATCCAAATCGTGGATCGAAACTTCCTTCCCAACTATCTTTTTTCTCCAAAGGATTTGATCATTTGTCTGGGACAGGATGGGCTGGTGGTCAACACGGCGAAATACCTTGAAGGCCAACCCGTGATCGCCATCAATCCAGACCCCGATCGCTTTGATGGAGTTCTTTTACCCTTTTTGCCGGATCAGACGGAGGCGGCAGTGCAGGCCGTCATGAATGGAAAGTTTCAGGCGAGAAACCTCACCATGGCCCGCGTAGATATGAACGACGGGCAGAAGTTGTACGCATTCAACGATCTTTTTATCGGGCCCAGGTCGCACATAACAGCTCGTTATACGATTCATGATGGTGAACGCTCAGAAAGACAAATGTCAAGCGGCATTCTCGTGGCCACTCCTGCGGGCAGCACGGGCTGGATCAGTTCGCTCTTCAACCAGACCAGGGGCATTGCTCGATTTCAAGGGGACGGTTCCCCCCTGGCGGGAATGCGTCTGGAATGGGAGGATCAGAAGCTGGTCTACATGGTTCGTGAACCTTTCGCAAGCAAATGGAGTAAGACTGAAATGGTGGCCGGAGTCATTGAGGGCACAAACAGCATCAGTGTGGAAAGTCACATGTCTGAATCCGGTGTTATCTTCTCCGATGGAATGGAATCTGATTTCATTCAATTCAACACGGGCTCCGTGGCGCGCATTGGCATTGCGGAAAAATCCACCACGCTTGTTGTGAAGTTCTAGTCTGGCTTACGTATTCTTCAATTCTCGAGGTAGGTTGCGTCTTCGCGCGCTTGATTGCAGGCAGCTCTCGCTGCAGGAGGAAGTCGCATATTTTCCAGGCGAATCCGATCTCCTTTCTGACTCATGTATTGTCTGTAAATACACACGGGCTCCAGCAGATTGGAATTGCAGTATTTTTGAGCCTCTGCGTTTGAATCGATGAGCTGTCTGGCAGAGCGAAACAACCCTTTGTCTTCCGACGCAAGTTTGCTAAGAGTCTGAAGCATAATCGATGTATTTCCAGCGCATGCAATGGTGTAGTCGGACACCGCAAATCCAGGAGGGCTCAAAATACGCACGTTGTCCTTCGAGTCTATTCGGGAAAGTTTCTGTGAATCGTCTGTCCAGAGAGCGGACGCTTCTGTCTGAACAGACAGAGAGCTTCGCATAAGCAGTGTTATGCCGGCAGGACAAGCGAATGTGTCTGTGCGATCACCGTCCAGAAAAGACACATGGTCTTTGACGACTTCTCCGTCCTTGAGAATTCGCGGAGTGATTGAATCCGGGCCTGAATTTGAATCTGGATTGTAAGAGGAGAGTTGAATTTCGAATTCGTCTTCCCCGTCAACGAGTCGTTGTTTCTCCGGTTGCAAGGCCACTGGAAAGGGCGTAATTTTGTCATCCCAGACCACGTCCCTCTCAACGAAGTACAGTACGATCTTGCCTTTGCACGGAGGACTGAAGAGCAGATCGTAGAGACCCGCCCGCATGATGAGATCATTTTCGCAAAATACATTCCATCCGAATTCAGGATCACTGAAAGTATCTTTATTTTCCTGGTATGTTTCCGGGCTAATGAAAGCTTTCTTGACTTTGAACTGAGTCCAGGGTTCCCCCATGACGGGCACTGCCAGGAGAAGATACCCAATGGCCAGGAGAAACGGTTGCGGCCTCATTCGTATTTCCTGTCCTTTCGCGAAAGCATTCGCAGTCTCTCTAAGAGCCTCACTTCCTGGCCTTCCCTTGTTGGAAAATAGAATTGAGCGCGAATGTCATCCGGCATGTATTCCTGTTCGACGTAGTGACCTGAATATTCGTGCGGATATTTGTAACCTTTTCCTGCGCCTTCTTTTCTGTGCGTAGTGGTGGGAGCATTTCGCAAATGATTTGGAACTGAGATTCTTTTTCCTTGAATGAACTCAAGGGCCGCATCGATTCCACGATAGGCGGCATTGCTCTTCGGACACGAGGCGAGAAACGTCACGGCCTGCGCAAGAATGATTCTGCCTTCCGGCATTCCTACTCTTTCCAGGGCTTGAAAGGCAGACACAGCTACTTGCAGCCCTTGCGGTGCAGCATTTCCCACATCCTCCGAGGCAAATATGATGATTCTGCGAGCGATGAAAAGAGGATCCGCACCAGCATCGATCATGATCGCCAGATAGAGGAGCGCCGCGTCTGGATCCGAACCGCGCATGGATTTGATGAAAGCGCTGATTACGTCGTAATGGTTTTCACCCGCGCGATCATATTGCCTCGCAAAGTTCTGTATGGATTTGTTCAGAGCCTCGAGAGTGATGATGTCTGGCTCTTCTGCCGCTATTTCAACCACTCGAAGTAGCTTGCGAGCATCCCCTCCCGCAAATTGAATGAGAGCTTCCCTTGCCTCTCCCTCTATAGTTTTTCCTTTGAGCAATGAATCCTGCATAAGGGCTCGCTCCAGGATCCGATCCAGGTCTTCACTCGAAAGCGCTCCCAGTTTGTAGACCTGGCAGCGAGAAAGCAGAGGAGAAATTACTTCGAACGACGGATTCTCTGTGGTGGCTCCAATCAATACCAGCCAGCCTTCTTCCACCGCATGCAGAAGAGCATCCTGTTGTGACTTGCTGAATCTGTGGATTTCATCTACAAACAGTAGAATTCTTCCGGTCTTCCTGGCCTCTTCGATCACATCTCTCAATTCTTTGACACCAGACGCCACCGCGGACAGGCTTCTGAACGGCAGCGTTGCTTTTTTGGCGAGGAGCAAAGCAAGAGTTGTCTTCCCGCATCCTGGAGGTCCGTAAAGGATCATCGAGTGTGGTTTTTTCCCGGCGAGCTGGTCTATGAGAGATTGCTGGCCGTGGAATTCTTCAAAACTAGATGGCCGCAGTCGCTGAGGAAGTGGCGCGGCCGGTGAAAAAAGATGATCCTGCATGTTCTACTAAATATGAATTGCGCTATTTACCGATATTTTTAACGTCATACGACCATCCAGGCTAATCCTGGCGAGCAGAATGAGTCAGTCAGAACAAAAAGAAACCATAGAAGAGCTGGCGGCCTCTCTTGAGAAAATCAGTCAGAAAAAACTGAAGTATGATATTGTCCGCCACTGGTTCCAGGGCCGCGAGCCCTATTTTGATCTGTTCGTGAATACGCTCAATGACACTCTCGTCTGGTTTCAGTTCACCTTCAGGGGTCATTCCATTTGTTGGAGCCAGCAGGATCCAATCATTCGCACTGGAGTGACTACGGACTTTGCGCTCCAGGACGTTTCTTACTATTCAGCTACAAAGACTGTGAAACTCGATGAGGAAATCGATCCGCAGTTTTTAGCTTTCTGCAAAAAACTCGCAGGTTGCAGGGCGACGGAAGAACCATTCCGATCCATTCTGAAAGTTCTGTCCTCTCCTCCTGATTTAACGGCAAATCAATAGTTCGCGGCCGGGCAGATCTTCTTTAAAATGCAGGTCGCGCAGTCGCGCGTGCGAGCAGTGCAATTCGATCGCCCCAGAAAGATCATGTAGAGAGACCAATTCATCCACATCCTCTCTGGAACGATTTGCATCAGGTCTCGTTCGATTTGCACAGCGTTTTTGCTTTTCGTAAGTCCGAAGATTCGAGACAGCCGCGCTACATGAGTATCCACAACCATCCCGCTGGGGATCCCATACAATTCTTGAAGAACTACGTTTGCTGTTTTCCTGCCGACCCCGGGCATTGCAGTGAGCTCTGCGAGAGTGCGAGGAACAACCCCTCCATGCTCGTGAACGAGTGAATGGCAAAATCCCTGGATATTCTTCGCTTTGTTTCTATAGAAACCAGTGCTGTGAACCAGGTTCTCGACTTCACTCAAAGGCGCAGATATGTAGTCCCCAGGATTTGGGAAGCGCGCGAAGAGCGCCGGCGTAGTCTTGTTTACCTGAGCATCCGTACACTGTGCGCTCAAGATTACCGCGATGCACAGTTCGTGAGGTTTCCCATAGGTCAGCGGACATTTTACATCCCCGAACTTTTTCTGGAGCAATTTGTAAGCGTTCTTTACAAATTCTTCTGCATCATCGCGTTGTTTCAGCGCGGCGTCTCCTGTGATTTCAAAGTCCACACCCAGGCAATTGCAACGATGGTCATGGCGGATGCAAAGTAGCCCACCCATTCATAATGAATCAGTGTGTGCTCGGGACCTTTTGTGAGGAGTGCACCGCCAATTGCTGCAGATACTCCCGAAAACAAATGCTGCACAGAGGATTGAACGCTCATGAACGAGCCTCGATCTTTTGGTCTAGCACTGGTTGTGATCATTGCCATGGCCGGAACAAATCTACCGTTCACAAAGATCATGAATATTGTAGTCACACCAAGAATGGCGGCCATCGGAAGAGGGGGCAGACTCGTGAGCGCTACAATGGGAATGATGGAGAACAGACCAATGATGGAGAAAACTTTTTGTTTTCCATGTCTATCCGCGAGTCTTCCTGCGTAGCGAGAAGAGAAGATCGTTGCGAGGCCTCCGCACAAATAGACCAGAGCCAGATATTTTTTTTCCAGTCCTACATTGTAAGTGAGATAAGGAGCAATGTATGGGATCACTGTGAAGCCGCTAAACATAAGAAGTACCGTCAACACCATGGCGCGAAGGTGAGAACCATGCGTGATCATGGAGCCCATCGACTTGAGAGTCTCGAGCGCAGATCGTTTAACCGGTGCTATGTGACCGCGAAAAGCAGGGAGATGTAAAAAAGCGATGGGCCAGATGATCGCGCCGATCGCTGTGATGAAATAAAACGGAACGTGCCAGTTGAGAACTTCGTTCAGAAGCAATCCAGCCGGAACTCCAGCGATGGTCGCCACTGAAAAAGAAGCCATGATGATACCCACGGCCTGTCCTCGACGAGATTCTGGAACGGCGTCGCTGACCATGGAAAGCACGAGGGCTCCCAGAACACCTCCAAATGCACCGGCGAGAACGCGAGCGGCCATCAGCTGCGAGTATTCTTGCGAAAGCGCGCAGAGTAGAGTTCCAACCAGGAATCCACCGTAGGCAATGAGCACTGCAGTCTTTCTGTCGAATCGATCCACGAAAAATGCGCTCAGTACTCCTGCGATGGCGGCGCTCGTAGAATAGGAACTCAGTAGAATGGCGAATTGCGCCGGCTCAATGTGAAAAACCTGGATGAACGTAGCGCTCATGGGCATCATGATCACGAAATCCAGGATGTTCGTAAATTGCATGCCTGCAAGGATCAGCAGGATGGATCTTTCGTGTGCTTCGGGAGACATCGGGTCAAACTCGCGGGATTGCGTTTCCAGTCACGAACATAAGGCTCAATCTGTTCTCTTTTGAGCCGATGAGAAGATACATGGGCTTTCTCCAAAAATTCTTCCGCAAGAAGGATGATCCAGACCTGTTCGAGTATGCCGCACGCTCTCAAGAAGAGGAACCAAGCAAAAAGCGGCGATTCTGGTTCCTGTTGATTCCAATTGTAATTCCGGCTTCTTTTTTTGCCGGGTTCCAGCTTGGTAAAGACAACAGTTGCGAAGAAGAACGAGCGACCATCAGTGCGATGGCCGACACTGGCACGACCAATCCACAAACAGCGCCTTACCAGTCGTTTCTCGGAACCTACAAGGTAGACGTCAGCGGACATCAGGGTCTCCTCTATATATACTCTCTCCCTTCCGGTGGTCCTGGAGCCACGATTCATTTTCAGAACTGGGGGCGTCGTGTTCCAGAACCCCTTTTCGCAGTCCAAACAGCCGGCAATCGGATCACATTTGTGCGTGCCTGCCAGGCGCAGAGATGCCAGGAGATTGGCGCTCCAGGGCCGTTCAGGCAGGATTATCAGGGAACTCTCTCAGATGATGCCAAAAAGCTGGAAGGAACATACACAGGCGGGCAGTCGGCCAGCACCTGGAGGGCGATTAGAATCCGGTAGAAGCCTGTCCAGGGTCGTGTTGCAGAACCGCATCACTGAGTGCGCCCTTACTACAATCGGGACAGATTATGTCTCATTCCCGGCAATGGCTGACCAAGGCCGATTTGCGGTCTCGCCCCCAAAATCTGCACAGAATGGCCAAATTGCGGCGTTTTTTGTGAAAGGGCTCCCCTGGTACGGGTCTTGCGTTAGGGGGGGCAGAAGCCTATGACTGTATCTGCAACACATCCCGGTCTGACGAAACGTGCCACTGTGCGCGGCATCGTCCACATCGACGGCATCGGCCTGCATTCAGGTGAAGCCGCCAATTTGCGCATCAAACCAGCTCCAGCCGGCACCGGTCTTGTTTTTCAAAGCCCCAATCACCGTGGCCCAATCGAAGTGACCCCTTTCAATGCTGTGGACACTCGTCAGGCTGTTACTCTGAGCAATAAAAATTGGAAAGTTCAGACGGTAGAGCATCTTCTCGCGGCCCTTGCAGCCACTGGCGTGACAGATGCGATCCTCGAGCTCGATTCCCAGGAAGTTCCTATTCTGGACGGCTCTTCGCGTATCTTCGTGCAGGAAATCCAAAAAGTAGGCGTTAGAGAGCTTGGAGCCGAACTGGAGCCGATTCGCCTTGCACAGGCAGTCTGGGTAGTGGACGGAGATCGTTATATTGTAGCCCTTCCTTCTGACTCATTTCGCGTTACATGTACCATTGATTTTCCGCATCCGGAGCTACGTGGTCAGTCCATCAGCATGGATCTGGACAGCAGAACGTTCCTGGAAGAAGTAGTGGATGCGCGCACTTTTGGCTTTTTGACAGATGTGGAGGCTCTCCGCAAGAAGGGACTCATCAAAGGTGCTTCCGCAGACAACGCAGTTGTGCTCACAGAAGATGGTTACCTGGACCGCGAAGGTCTTCGCTTTTCAGACGAATGCATTCGCCATAAGGTCCTGGACCTCGTAGGCGATCTGTATCTCATGGGACGCCCCATTCACGCTCATGTAATTGCGCACAGGGGCGGCCATGGATTGGATGTTGCTCTGGCTCGTCTGATCCTCCAGCGCACTGCAATGGACGAACTTTCAGCAAGAAGACAGCAAAAAGCAGACACAGTTGTGGCTCTGTAGGCCTCTAAAAATACTGTTGACACTCCCCGATTTGCCGAACTATAAATGATGGATCGGCCGTTCCCGGTCCATGGGGAGTTGCGTTGGAAGCCTTAGATTTTCTCAATCGCCACAGTATTTACCTGAACTACTTCGCCATTGGCGCGATCATCTGCTTCATCTTTAACTTCATTTGTGGAGCTTTCCTCTTAGCGCTCCCACACAAGACAAAAAGCACAACGCACATGGGCATTGGACTCATGTTCATGTCCTTCTTTGTTTTTGGCTATGTAATCAGTCAGTCTTTCTATAGCGATATCGCTGCTTACCATCGCTGGGTGACTGTAGGCTTTGTTCTTCCAGCTATTGTTCACTTTGTGCAATGGCTCCTTCGCTTTCCTGAAAACAACAAACCAGGTCTGACTCGCTGGACCGGGGTGGCCATGTGGGCTCTTTCCCTCGGTGCTCTGGCTCTCTTCATGTATGCGAGCGTAGGTGCAGATCGTAAGTTTCACTTCTCTGCTCACTACTGGGACTTTGATCTGGAAAAGGCCAGCAAGTATGTTGGATTCCTGATCTTTGCCTTTGTTCTGTGCATGCCCGGATTTGGTATCTGGAAGTTCGTGATCGTAAAGACAAAGGAACGTTATGCGATCGTGTTGATCATCGCATCACTCCTGATTGCGTCGGTCATCCCTGCTATTCTCAACATTCAAAGCCGCGATGGTGTAGTGGAACGGGGGACGTTCCTTCTCGTATTTGTACTAACGATTGTTGGTGGTTTCTTCATGGTGATCCTCACCTACATGAACACGACCAAAGATCGTTCCACATTCATGGCCAAGATCGTTGGTATCACTCTTGTGACGTTCCTCGTGATGATGCAGGGCGTGAGTCTCGTTACCATGACGGATCGCGAAGAGGAATACGATGCGTTACGAGTTCAATACATGCTTCGCGCACTCGATGGAGCAGATGTTCATCCAACGATCGAATACATTGTGGCCCTTGAGCCTGTGAAAAAGACCATCGATCAGTCGTATCAATCGGAACGTTATGCGCAATTGCCGGAAAGCAAGCGTGTCGATTTTGTAGCGCAAACACCGGCCCTGCTGAACACTCGTATTTTCGAAGAGATACAGTCCGCCTCTGCACAGCCTCAGTTCCGCGATGCCGTTGCGAATATTGTGCGTGATAGCCACGTTGAGTTTGCCGGTTACAAAGCGGCTCTCGAGGACGCAGCAAAGCAAGCGCCCAATGATGACGCGCTCAAAGGCTCTATCAATGACTATATGGCTCGCCTGGACAAAGAGGCGTTCATCAACACAAACCGAATCTCAGGCATTCCTTCCGATAGTCACTTTCGCGAAGAGCTGATGAAACATCTGGGCAAGGCAAACAAGTACTTTGCATTCTTTGTTCCGGGCATTCAGGAATACATGAAACAAAATCCGGATATGCCACCGGTGACACTCAAGAAGGGAATTCTTAAATACCTCGCGCGATTCAGTCCGGATCACACCAGGGTCTATCGCCAGAGCCCGGATGGAAATCAGCATTTTGTAGCTTTCAACGTGTACGATGCAGGCACCGGAACGATGCACGAAGTTGGATATTCCTATCAGGAGTATCGCGCATTCGTTCATCCTGCGGCCAAACGCCTCGTCTTTATTTTGTTGATCGTTCTGGTTGTTCTGGTCGTCCTCTATCCTCTGTTCTTCAGAGGGAGTCTTGTCAATCCACTCAATTCACTTCTGCGTGGTGTGACCAAGGTGAATCAGGGCGATCTGACAGTAGAAGTGCCGGTCAAAGTTCAGGATGAAATCGGCTTTCTCACTACGTCTTTCAACTCCATGGTTGCATCCATCAAGGATGCGCGCGCCAAGCTAGAAGACTACGCCGCCAACCTGGAGGAGAAAGTTCAGGCTCGCACGGCAGAATTGAACAAGACCCTGGAAGTGGTGCATGCACTGAAGATCCAGCAGGATGGGGACTACTTCCTCACTTCTCTTCTTGCAAAACCGCTTTTCTTCAATGCAAACAAATCTCGCTCCGTGACCACCGAATTTCTGCTTCGTCAAAAGAAGCACTTTGAATTCAGAAACAAGCAATCGGAACTGGGTGGTGATATTTGCATCACCGGTAACCTTCGCTTCTCCAAGCATCCGGAGCGTAGATATGTAGTTTCGCTGAACGGAGATGCGATGGGTAAATCCATGCAGGGTGCCGGTGGATCCCTCGTGATGGGTGTTGTGATGAACTCCATCCTGGCTCGTTCCGCGAAGAACAATCGTGTACTTACGATTTCTCCAGAGCAATGGTTGAAAGATGTGTACGAAGAAGTTCATTCCGTCTTCCTTGCATTCAACGGATCGATGGTGATCTCGGTCGTCATGTCCATCGTGGATGAAGTGACAGGCGAAATGTGGTACTGGAACGCGGAGCATCCTTTCCAGATTCTCTATAGAAATGGAAAAGCCTCCTTCATTGAAGAAGACCTCCAGTTGCGAAAAGTAGGTCTTGAGTCAGAAATTCCATTCCGCGTTCGGAATTTCCAGCTTCAACCAGGTGACGTGGTTTTGATGGGATCGGACGGTCGCGACGACATTGACCTTACTCCAGATGCATCCACACGAACGATCAACGAAGACGAATTCTTAATCTTGAAGAGAGTAGAAGAATCTCGCGCGGATTTGAATACGATTCTGGAAAGACTCCTCGCAACGGGCGAATTGACAGACGACCTTTCCTTCCTTCGCATTGAATTCAAAGGCGTGACTGCAGCCGGAACTTCAGGTCCGACTGAATCCAAACCGGTAGCCATGGCTGCGCCGGAGAGAGTGATCATCGACATTGACCCGGACGACGAAGATGACATGAACTTCGAAGACGTAGAGGAACTGGGCAGTTTCGAAGAGCTTTTCCAGGAAGGTAGAAGGCTCGCACGTCAGGGAAAGCACGAAGAAGCGCTGGAGTTGCTCAGACAAGCATACGCGATGCGAAGAGATGTTCCTGCTCTGAATAAGATTCTTGCTGTGCTCACTTTCAAGGATCGCGATTATCCCAAGGCAATAGAAATCCTGGGCAATTACCTGGAACACGATCCGCACGTTGCTGATTTCTGGCTTTATCTCTCCATCGCGCACAAACGAATGGGCGAATATGAGCGATCCCTTGAGGCCGCCCAGAAGGTATACGAAATCAACCCGAACCGGATTCCAAACTTGATCAATATGGCGGATCTGTATCAGAAGCTGGGAAATGCGTCGCGTGCTCAGGAACTCCTGGATCGGGCACTGCAACTTGACCCCGGTAACCGACAGGCGCAGAGCCTGTTGACCGTCATCTCCTGACATGGAGCAGAAGCGCAGCGCAAGACGGACATCGCTCCGGTATAAATTTCAGCTTCGCCTGGTGCGTCGGGCCATGCTTCCTCTTGCCGTGTTGTCCGCGGCCGCCATGGTTGTGATCTGGTCTGCAACCACCGGTCGTCATGAGTATTCCATGGACGAACTTCGCTGGCTGGGGATTGGCGGAGTGGCTCTGCTCTTTGTAGCATCTCTCGTGGGTGTTGGCTGGAGTCTGATGCTCTATTCTTCCAGGCTCGCCGGTCCACTCGTTCATCTTGAAAAGACTCTCGCGGCCATTGCAGCCGGTGACCTTTCCACCAGAGTACATCTGCGAAAGGATGATGAGCTCCAGGAACACGCGGCTCATTTGAATCGGACGTTCATGTCTTTACAGGATCGCGTGAAGCGAATCCACCAATACTGCAGATACGCTCGCGAAACAGTAGATCGCCTGGCCGCGTCCCCGGACGTGAAGGACAAAGATCAGCTTGACCAGATGCGTCAGTTGATTGGATTCATTGAAGAAGCTCTCCAGGACTTCAAGGTATAACCATGGTAATGCGACTCGACGATGTTTTGCAGAGAATTCGCACGCTCGATCGCGACGTCGAAGAGCTCCGCCGTCTCCGGGCCCGTCTACCCGCCAACAGAGCGTTTACTTCCGGAATGCAAGTGGCGTTTGATCGCCATATCAATGAATTGCTCAATGAGAAAATTCAACTCGAAGAACTTGAAGTAGAACATATCCCCGAAGACCTCCTCAATGACATTGCTTCCGTTGACGTTGCTACTGCGTCGCGAATTACGGTCGACCGCGAAAAGAAAGAATACGAGCTCACTTCCGAAGACAAGAAAATCATGGAATTCATTCGGGCCATGCCCAAGACTGAAATCCACCTGCATATGGAAGCCTGCATCAATCAGCAGACGCTTCAGGGCATGCTGGACAAGAATGGTGTTCCATACGAATCCGAACAACTAAAGAAGCTTTATCAATTTACGAATTTGCAGGAGTTCATCAAACTCTTTCTTTTCATTATCGACTCTATCAAGATGGCCGAAGACTTCGCATTGATCTTCAAGAATCTCAGGCAGTATCTTGAATCGAATAACATTCGTTATGCGGAAGTATTTCTTGCTCCCTCGCGAATGATTCAAAATGGATTGGATTACCGGGACATTGCGGACTCACTGGATTCGCTTTCGCGAGAATGTCGAAACAGCGGAGGGCCGGACGTTCGTTTCCTCATTGACGTTTCGCGCACATTTGGCCCAGAAAACGCGAGTAAAAACCTGCAAAGAGTATTGTCCAATCCGCGCCCTTCTATCATTGGAATTGGGCTGGGCGGAGCAGAGCTCATGGGCCCGGCGCGTGATTACAGAGATGTCTTCGCACAGGCCCAGGCCGAAGGGCTTCGCACGGTAGCGCACGCCGGTGAGGATGACGGCCCATGGTCCATTCGGGACACTGTAGAACTTTTGAAAGCTGAGAGAATCGGACATGGCACATCCGCAGTTCAAGATCCAGCACTGCTTGAATTGATTCGTAAGAAGGCAATTCCTATTGAGATTTGCCTGACCAGCAATATCTTCACAGGCAAATATGTTCGTCGTGAGAAAGATCATCCTGTCCGTCGTTACTATGAAGAAGGGATCATTTGCACGGTGAATACGGATGACCCGGAGATCTTTCACGTCACTCTTTCAGATGAGTATTTCAAATTCCACAAGTCGTTGAATTTTACGGTGAGTGAAATTGTGGATCTATGCCGCCAGGGTGTGTATGCTACGTTTCAGCACAATCCAGCTACGATGTGGAACCAGTTCAAACCACAGATAGACGACCTTCGAAAAAAATTCGCACTTTAGTCTGTGCGCGGAAGCGGTGAGACGGACAAAATGTCTTCTCTCATTTGTCGGATGAAGTCGAGCTTGCCCGATTTCAAAAATTCCAGCAGAGTATTTCTTTCGTTTGTCGTGATGACCTGATGTTCCACCAGATGATGAAGCACTTCCGCCGCGAGTTCGAATTCAATTCCAAATAGTTCGGAATAGAGGGCAGGAAGGGAAAGTCGTGAATTGGTTTTGTTGTAATACTCCACCATATTGTCTGTAGTTGATATCACAACGGATCGTCTTTTTACGAGCTCTTCCATTCCCGCGAGCACCATGGAAATTTCCGGCTGTTCTGCAAACAGGGTCATCATGTGATCGTATATGCCAGGGGATAACAGCGGTAAGGTGAAAAGATCTCCCTCCAGCCCCAGGAATAGTTCCCTTTCTTCATCTTCTGTCAAGCCGGAGAGTTCCGGAAAGCGGGAGATGACGCTGGACGGAATAAGCACCATAAATTGCGCCGCACTACTTACGTCTTTTTTCTCTCGCACGATGTAGGCAATGACCGTACAGATTTTGGCGACGGGAAGTTTGGACCAGTACTGGGTGGCTTTCTGTAAGAAGTAGTTGTTGGTCTCGCGGTCTGCAGGTGCCTTTTGTTTTTGCTTTTGCAGAAAAACTGCGTAGTCGCGTTTGAATATTATATAGAGAGCATCCGCTTTCAGGGAGCTTGCAATGCTGATGGAATCTTCTGGTTTCTGTACGCCAAGAAAATAGCGCGCGAGGTCTACGTTGGCCTCCGACTGAGAAATGAATTGATCTATGAGCTTTGCGTCTCCCTGGAGGAACGCACTTTGTGCTACACCGAATGAATTTTTACCTTGTTGGAAGAGTTCCAGCTTTTGTAGCGCGATGCACGAGTTCATGAGATTGGACTGCCACCTGTTGTCCTGAATTGCAGATTTGCAATTTGCCAGGCACTTCTGGTGCAGACCTGTATCTAACAGGCATCGCTTATGCGGGTCCATATCAATGTCGGAAATGTCTCATCCCGGTAAATACCATAGCAATGCCGTGTTCGTTGCAAGCCTGAATCACTTCTTCGTCTCTCACAGATCCACCCGGTTGGATCACGGCGCGTGCTCCCGCGCGAGCCAGAGCGTCCACTCCGTCACGGAAAGGAAAGAATGCATCCGAAGCAACACAGGACGTGGCCAGAGAAAGCCCCGCCTTTTTAGCTTTGGAGGCAGCAATTTCAGTTGAATCGACCCGACTCATCTGACCCGCCCCAATTCCAAGTGTGGACCTTTCATTCGTAAAGACGATCGCGTTGGATTTTACGTGCTTCACAACTCTCCAGGCAAGCTCCAGGGCATTGAGTTCTGCGGCTTCCGGCGCCCGATTCGTAACGACCTTCCAGGTAGATCTGGGTGCGTAGGTGTGATCCATGTCTTCATAGAGTAGCCCGAGTTCATTCAGGCGAAGCTCCATCCCCGGAGCGAGGAATCGCTCTGGTCTCTTGATTTCGAGGAGCCTTAGATTTTTCTTCGCGGAAAACGCATCCAGAGCTTCTGGAGAGTACCCTGGCGCGATGATCACTTCCGCAAAATTCTCATTGATCAGATTTGCTGTTTCCAGATCCACCAGATCCGTAAGAGCGATCACTCCGCCAAACGCGCTGACTGGATCGCAGGCGCGCGCAAGGCGAAACGCTTCTGGCATTCCACCTTGAAAAGTCTGAACGTTTGCCGATCCTTCCTGCCCCGGAGTTGCGCCAAAGATACCGAGCGCCGGATCCATAGATGCAAGAGCGACTCCGCAAGGATTCAAATGCTTTACGATGACAACTCCATGTCCCGGGAGGGAAAGGGCGCTCATCAGAGCTGCGTTCGCGTCTAACATGTTGTTATACGACAGTTCTTTGCCTTGAATTTGATGCCACAGGCCACCGGTTCTTCTTTCGCGTTCTATGTCGATCAGAGGACGATAGTAGGCAGCTTCTTGATGCGGGTTTTCGCCGTAGCGCATTGGTTGCACCTTGCGAAATGCAATTGTAAGTGAGTCTGGAAATTTTACTGCTTCGATCTGATCGAGGTACTGAGAAATCAGCGAATCATATTCTGCTGTGTGATGGAAAACGCGTCGCGCGAGATTCAAGGACATCTTCTCAGGAATACCGCCCGCTCTTTCGATTTCCTCTTTGAGTCTGGAATAGTCAGAAGGGTCCGTTACTGCCGCGCAAAAGCGATAGTTCTTGGCTGCGGCGCGCAGCATGGCCGGTCCACCAATGTCTATGTTTTCAATGGAATCTTCAAAAGACGCGTCGCGTGCGATGGTCGCGGCAAATGGATAAAGATTCACAATCAGAAGATCAATCCCTTCTATTTGCTGCGCTTTCATTGCGTCCAGGTGCGATTGTTTGTCTCGCAAAGAGAGAAGGCCGCCGTGAATCTTTGGGTGAAGAGTTTTTACTCTTCCGTCCATGATTTCAGGAAAACCGGTGACCTCTTCCACCGCCCTCGCTTTGATCCCTGCTTCCTGCAGAGTCTTCAGTGTCCCTCCTGTCGATATGATGTCTACGCCTCTTCCTGCGAGGAATCTTGCGAAATCGTTTAGGCCGGTTTTGTCTGAAACTGAGATGAGCGCTCTTTTGATCTGAATCATGCTGTTTTCCTGGTTATTTTATGAGTACCTTTCTGCCGTCCACCTGGATTTGATCCTTGAGAAAAAGATCCAGAGCCTGCACTACGATGCGATGTTCCTCTGCCTGAATGAGGTCCGTGATTTCTTCCAGAGTTGCCCCTGCGGGAACTTGAACCGCAGATTGTAGAATGATTGGGCCTGTATCCACTCCAGTGTCCACAAAATGCACCGTTGCTCCCGTTACGCGAACGCCGTATTCGAGCGCCTGCTTTTGCGCATTCATTCCTGGAAAAGCAGGAAGAAGGGAAGGGTGTACATTGATGATTTTGTGACGAAAGGCAAGAACCAATTTTTCTGGGAGGATTCGCATAAACCCGAGTGCAAGAACGCAATCCGGCGCGAGATTCGAGATGACTTTTGTTAGATTTTCGTCCGAGGACGCGCGCTTCGATTTGTCTGAATAATCTACAAGAGTGATGGGAATGTTCGCATCGCGCGCGATCTGTTCTGCTCCTGTTCCAGATCGATCAGAGACCAGAGCGAGGATGTGCGCGCCTGCGATGCGATGATCCTCGATGGCCGAAAGAACTGCGCGAAAGTTGGATCCACGACCAGAAGCAAGTACCACAATCCGTTTCATGAATGCATGAACTCTATGGAAGCAAGAGCTTCCGATATTAGCATGGCCATGCCCTGGTCCGGTACTTCATCTGAGTTATAAATTGCAAGCAAGCATTGATTCCCCGCGCCCAACGCGTTGACCATCCAGAATCGGTTATCCACGATGTACTCAACTGCAATTCCGTTCAGGCCGGATGGCAGGCGAAACCTGGACATTCGCTCCGGATCTGCTTCAATTTGATTTTGCGCCAGATATCGCTCGAGTTCTGCCTGGATATCATAATCCTGACCCTGTCTTTTCAAGGCCGCAACCTGCAGCACTCCATTGCCTTCCGGGTCAAAAAACGCGGGCATATTCTCGATCACTTCGATTTCCCAGTGAGATGGGAGCCGAATGGAGAAAAAGGGACCCTGAAAGGTCTGGTAACCGCCGCTTTCGCTCTGCATATTTTAGTTGCTCAAGGGCACTCTCGACGCATTTTGTAAAGCACCTTGTTTGGTCCCATCAAAAAACGCAAAGATCCGCTGACCATCCTGGTCTCGATCATCATCATTTTGCTTTTTGCATTTCTCGCGGGCACAGCTGCGCTCGTCATGGCGGCGTTTCTGGCCGTCCTGGTCCTATTTTATCCGTTCTTCCTCTACTGGTGGGATAAACTCTACGGCACGCGGGACATTGCCGATCAGCTCTTTTACGCGCACACGGACGATGGCTGGAACATAGCGATGCATTTTCACATGCCGCGCTACCCCAAAGCAAACGCCTATCCTGTGATCATGTCTCACGGCATTGCGGTGAACAAATACGGAGTGGATCTGGACGAAGCGCACAGCCTTCCATACTTTCTGAAACAGAATGGATATCCAGTGTTCGTGTTGAGTTTGCGCGGATGCGGAAAGTCGTATCATTCTTCCAAAGGCAGATACCGCGATTTCAATTTTGATGACATAGTTATGTATGATGTGCCTGCAGTGATTCGCAGGGTCAAAGAACTGACCGGTGCACCCAAAGTAAACTGGGTGGGTCATAGCATGGGATCCATGATTATGTACGGATTTCTGGGCAGAGAACTTCCTGGTTCAGAAGACATTGCCTGTTTCACAGCACTGGCCAGTCCCGGGAAGATTGATCATGCGAAGACGACCATCTGGGGTGCGATTGCGAACATGCCGTGGCTTCCTCGAGTGCTTGATATGAAGTTTGGTGCACAGATCATCTCCCCGCTCACAGGCAGGTTTCTGACTCCCATTGACAACATTGTATATGATTCAGAAAATATTTCGAAAGTAACCATTCGCAGATTGATGAAGAACGGGATTGAGAATATTGGAGCAGGACTCATCTCGCAGTTCCTCGACTGGATCAAGAGTGGAGTGGAGCACACTCGGGATGGTTCACACAGTTACAGAGACGGATTTAAAAACATAAAAGCGCCTGCACTCTTCCTGGCCGGTACTCGTGATCACATTGCTCCTGCAGAATCTGTCAGGTTTGCTTACGAACAATGCGGAAGTAAGATCAAGGAATTTAGACTTCTTGGAAAAGCAACCGGCTTCCATTGCGACTACTGTCACACAGGAATCGTTCTGGGGGATCGTGCGCGCGATGATGTGTATCCTCTTGTGCGCGACTTCCTGGACGAATACGGGATGAAAAAGAGACGCAGAAATTTCATCAAGGCGATCTTCAAAAGATTCATTCGAAAGCGCAGGCAGCGCCAACTCAAAGGACTTCGCATATTCAGGGAGCCGGCAAAACCGGGCAGCATCATCGTATCATGACATTCGTTTTTAAGCGCTTAACGTTAGTCGCCATTCTGCTGGTCGTTGTCTCCGCCTGCAGAGTAGCGGAGCCTCGTGGCAATTCTATGGGCCAGGATTACCTGGAGCGCGAATTCAAATGCACAGAGACGCCTCTGCCCGTTGAAGTCGATCCTGGATTTGGGCTCATCAAGCAGGCTGTCAGGCAGAACTGGGGCAACGAGAACAGAAAGAGTGCGCGCATTGTTTTGACCGGTGATTCCACCATCGCCCTTTTCGCGGGACCTCGTCTGCAAGCGTATCTGCCAGGATTGGATGTCGCTAACCGCGGCATTGGTGGAGATACATCGGGTGGATTGCTCGCGCGTTTGGATACGGATGTGGTGGCCCTTCATCCTTCCACGGTTGTGATAGTGATTGGCGGAAATGACATACTGCAGGGCAGATGCATGCGTACGGTTCTCGCAAACACCACAAGCATTTTCAAGACCTTGAAGGAATCATTGCCCGGCGTAAGGATCATCATGGTCAGCATACCACCGGTAGTATCGTGGAAAGCAAACAGCATCACTCCCTACTACAATCGCAAGCTGGAGTACCTGACGCGGGACGAAGGGATTGAGTATCTGGATTTATGGCCTGCTCTTTCTGATTCAGACAAGCCGCAACTCAAGGAAGAATTTTACTTTCGCCTTCCAGGCGGAAAGGTGGACCAGGTCCATTTCAATGACAAGGGCTACGAGACTTTCGGACGCCTTCTCCAGCCGCTTCTTTCCAGGTAGATCCTACATTTGCCAGCGAACGCCAAGGTTTGCACCGTAAGCGCGTTTAGCCCACAGACCTTCTGCGAAAATCTTAAACCAGAGAATGTTGAAGTCCAGTCCCAGTTTCGCATACGCCATGTTACGCGGAGCCTGCCCACTTCCCGTTACTTGCATTGTCAGATAGGAATTATACGCGGAAGAGGCGACTGTTTGCCCGGTGGCGGCCGCAAGCAGTGCTGCTGAGTCGTTAGACAGATAAACAGGACCGAGTCGAGTCAGTGTCACATCTGCTGATCCACGATTGATGCTCATTCCTCCACCAAACGACATGTTCAACGCATAGAGAATTTGCAGACCAGTCATGATTTCAAGCGGCATGGATTTTACCTGGGTTTGTATCTTCCCCTGATTGGCGCCGTCCCAGATCAAATTGGAACCACCTGTCAGGGTGATTTTCATTTTCTGATTCTGATTCTGTATGGCGGTGATGTCCATCGCGGCCGTGTGATAACCAGCACCAACAGACACGCCGAGGAAGCGAAGAAGTGGACCGGCTGCCAGAGGTTTGCCTTCTACAAGATGATATCGCACATCAAATCCGAGATTACGGGTGTTTACAGTAACTTGCCCGCTATCTTGCATCACATAGTGCCTTCGGTCCTGGATGAATGAGCCGTACAAGTCGAATCGAGAGAGGGAGAGGAAAAATGGCTCAGAGGATTCTCCATCACCCCACGGATCATACGCCTGGTTGAGGAGCCAGCCTACATTCGCTCCAAAAAAGATACGAGGGTTGACTGCGCCGCCAGCGCGCGGGATGTCTTTGAGTTCGCCGTAGCCTGTGATTGGAATGCTGACTTCTTTTATCGGGATGTAACCCAGTCCTGCGCTGGCTCCAATGGTCCAGCCGTAGAGATTCACCGTTCCGGTGGGTGCTCCAGTCAGGTTTGCAAGCACTCCTGCCGCAGCCATGTCCTTGAAGAGCTGGTCCGTGTATTGCGTCTTAAAATCGTAATACATCTGATCCAGGGTTGCCTGGCTCAGGGGGAGGTACTGGCATCCCGGTCCCGTACAAACGATTTGCGCGCGGAGAGGAGCCATGCTGCTCACAGCCAGAATGAGTCCTATCCCAAGATACTTTTTCATACACCTTCCCCGGTACAATCAGACGGGCCAATCCGTGGCTCCGCTATAATAATGATAACAAACTCGGATTCATTTTTTGTCAAACAAACCCCCAGACGGTACATCGGTTGGTCGGCGGCCCCGATCTATGGTTTTGAGTTGTTTTTGTCGATTCTCTGACGAATCTGATCCATGCGAGCTGCCCGAAAGGTCCTCTATACGATTGTCTTCTCTGTCTTTTTTTTCATATTTGCGGGTGTGGCACGCGACATAATGGAGCGATTCCAGCCTGAGCTCGTCCAGATTCCTTCTGTGATCACTGGTATTTTCCTCCTGAAGTGGATTGGGATTTTTGCGGGAGTTGTGCTGGTTTCCTTCTGGGGAGCGGGAGCAGTCGTTTATAAGAATCTCTCCGGCCGCGATTTAAGCGACCGCGATGATTGGCGTCGTTGACCGAGTCTTTGATGAGTTTACGGAAAATTGATTCTGCACTGCAGATGGAGGAAGCCTGCTGCGCTTTCTTCGCGCAATTCCTCGAAAGCCTTCCAGTAAGTGTGGTCTTGTTGCGAGGAGAGCCTGGTGCTGGAAAGACCACCTTTTGCCGCGGATTCATGCGAGCTATGTCGATTCGCGAGAATATCAATAGCGCTACATTTAATTTGCACAATCGATATGAAGGGTCGCGCGGAGTGCTTCATCATTACGACTTGTACCGATTGCAGAAAGTCGCAGAGCTCGAAGAGTTGGGATTTCTGGAAGACTGGCATCGCGTCGATCACGCTCCAACCGTGCACGCCATAGAGTGGGGAGATCGCGCTCTACCTCATATTGGGCCCGGAGTTCCCGTATTTCTGGTCGAAATTTCCATTGATGAAAAGGATGACAGCCTCAGGCACATTCAGTTCTATAGAAGGCAGGGTGAACAATTACTGTCTTTGCATTGATACCACTCACACCCACATTGTAGTCGGTCTTTTTTCAAAACAGAATCAATATCAGATCGTGCGAAAAGCTCCGCGCGAAGCGTTCCAGAATCTTTTTCCTGCGATCCAGGAAGTCTTATCTGCCGCTAACGTTAAGCGACCTTCAGAGATTGTGACTCTTACGGGTCCTGGATCATTCACAGGGATTCGCATTTGCGTGAGCGCAGCAAGAGATCTGGCGCAACTCTGGAATGTACCTGTAAGAGGGATCGGAACTTTGACGTGCTATTCGCTGCCGATTCGAAATATGGAGCCAGGTCCCTTCGCGGTGTGCATTGACGGAAAACAAAACCGTTTTTATACAAAGATAATTCCAGAGTCTGGACTCAGCGCTACGCAAATGGATCTGATTCCCGTACAGGATTTAACCGCAGAGGAAGTTGCCGCGTCAGGTTTGCCGGTGTATTGTGATGACCCGGATACGTTTCGCGCTCGCAACGGAGGAGATTCGCGTCAGCTGAAGGAGCCGGAGGCGGCATGGATTTTTGCCGCGCATTCGGAGATGCCGGCGTCAGGCTCCTATCAGGAATTGTTCCCCTACTATTTACGTAAGGATCCGGCCGAGGCCAGGTATCCTGGAGGATTTAATATAAAATGAGTACAGCATCGCGATTGTTGCGATACCTGGAACAAAATGCAGGGCGTAAGCTCCCTCGCAAAGAAGTCTTGTCTGCTTTTAGCAGCACGGGCGCGTTCAAAGCAAAAGCAAAATCTTTTAGAAAAAGTCGGCAGGTAAGGGGTTACCAGGCCGAATCCGAAGTCGACGTACTGCTCGCCGAACTAAAGCTACTGAACCTGGTACGAACCGATGGCAATAAGATCATTCCTGCGAGTCCCTTTGCGGCCGTAGCCAAAGCATCTCTTTCTCCTTCTGGCGCGGTCTTTGGTGCCGTGAGAGGGGCAGATCCTGCGTCTCGTGATTTGTTCATTCCGGCAGCCAAAAGCATGAATGCACTGACGGGGGATCTTGTTCTCGTGAAGCTCACAGACAAAACCAGAGATCGATTCGAAGGAGAGGTCATTGAGATTCGGGAGAAAGCGCGTGAGCTTTATCGAATGAAGTTGCTCAGCGAACCAGTTCATCGCGGAATTCCTGGCGTTCTTCTTGATATACACTCTCGCATAACGGCCTGTTTGGCGACCCCGCGACTACCTGCGGATCTGGTAAGCAGGATGAAGCAAGATGTGGTCGTTGTGGTTCGCATGCCTGGGAAGACCATCATGCACATGGGTCTACCTTTGCCGGAAGCTGAGTTTGTTCGGTTTGAAAGCGATACGGATATGGATCCGGATTATGCGCGTGTTCTCATGAAGCACAATCTCGATCCGGTGTATCCAGAAGTAGAAGGTTTACCGGAATATGATCAGGAAGCTTCAGAAGTAAAACCGGAGAATGTCTTTGATTGGAATTCACGCATTGATTTACGGGATCTTTACACGGTCACCATCGACGGGCCTGACTCGAAGGACTTTGATGATGCGATCAGTCTGAAGGTAGAGTCTCCGCGGCTCTGGAAACTTTATGTTCATATAGCAGATGTTTCGCATTACGTAAGGATTGGAACAGACCTGGATCGTGAAGCGGCGCGTCGAGCTACCTCGGTGTATCTTGCCAATCGAGTGGTACCAATGTTGCCTCCTGTTCTTTCAGAAAACTTTTGTTCGCTCATCGCTGAAAGGAACAGACTGGCATTCACCTGCGAAATGGACGTCCGTCCAGACACAGGGGAGATTCTAAAGTATCAGATCTACAAGTCCGTGATACGCGTGGACAAGCGGCTCACCTACGATCTGGCAGAAACCATGCTGGATGAATCCGACAGCATGCTTGGGCGAGTCTGGTCGCTTGCGAAGGCACAGAAGGCTGCGCGATTGAAAGCAGGGCGCATCGACTTTGATATGCGCGAGCCAAAAGTGATCTATGATGCAGAAGGTAGAATAAAAGAAGTACTGTATCGCGAGCGGTTGAAGTCCAGCATGTTAATTGAAGAATGCATGCTTTCTGCGAACATCTGCACCGCTGAATTCCAGAGAAAGAAGGAAGCGCATACACTGTTTCGCGTTCACGAACCAATGGACGACATGAAGCTGGAAGCGCTCAATCACTTCCTCAAGATCTATGGAATCAATCTCGAACTTCCGAATTCAGATCCGGAGAATATCAATCATGCGCTGAAGGTTGTTCATGAATTCACAGAGAAAGGAAAAAGCGTACAGAAAGGATCGACGCGCAAACTGGAAGGTGTGCCGCCCGATCGCATCTTTCAGATGTTGATGCTCAGATCCTTCATGCAGGCAAAGTACATGGGAGAGCCTCTGGGTCACTACGGCCTGGGCTTTCGCGACTACTGTCACTTCACCTCTCCTATTCGGAGGTATCCGGATCTTGTTGTGCATCGCGCTCTTCAAAACCTGATCCAGAAAAAGAAGCATGCATACACAGAAGCTGAAATTTCTGAACTCGGGTTTCATACTAGCGAGATGGAACGCAAGGCGATGGACGCAGAGCGCGATATCTGGAAACTGAAGATGCTTCGATCCATTGAGAGAAGCGGACAAAAAAGCTTTCGCGGTTTCATTACTGGTTTTCGCCCGGACAGAGTGTTTCTGGAGTTGACTGACGTAAGTGTAGAAGCAATTGTACTGCATATGCATCTCACTCGAGATATGGAATTGATTCTTCCAGATCCTTTTTCTGCATACATCAAGAAGCTCAGCCGGCCTGCGTTTCTGGGCGAAGTGTGGAATCTGGAGCTAGAACGTCTGGATGTAGAAGAGATGAGGCTGTTTGTAAAACCAGTCTGGTAAGGGGGAATGATGCGCGTCTGTCTCACAATCAGCATTTTCGTATTTCTACTTTCCTGCAGGAGCGCGGCCACTCGGCATGAGCTAGAATATGGCGGACGCGCTCGCGAGTATCTGGTAATACCCGTGGAGCAGCCTCGCTCCATGATCTTCGTGCTTCATGGCGGTGGCGGCAAAGCAGCACATATGATACGACTGGCGGAAGGTCTGCCTGAAATCGCAAAGCAAAGACATATTCTGCTGGTGTATCCTCAGGGAATCGACAAGGGATGGAACGACGGGCGCGATACTAAGATATCCACGGCCATTTCGGAGAACGTAGACGATGCAGGGTTTCTGGATTCTCTGGCGCTCAAACTCGCCGCGGACTACAAGATCCCTGAAGATAAGATTTTTATTACTGGCATTTCCAACGGCGGAATGATGTCGCAGCGGCTTGCATGCGAAAGTCGGGCGTTTCGCGCGATCGCATCCGTGGCCGCCAATCTCCAGGAATCATTTGCGCCTAAATGTAAACCGTCCGCACCCATTTCTACTCTGTTCATACTCGGAACGGAAGATCCTCTTGTCCCTTACGGCGGCGGGGACATCTCTTTGTTCAAGAAGACCAGGGGTAGAGTCCTGTCCGCGGATGCCACTCTGCAGTTCTGGCGATCGCATAACCAGTGCAATGCGGATTCTGTGAAGACGGATATTCCGGATGCTGTCAAAGACAACACAAGCGCGACAGCGGAAACCTGGTCTTGCGGGAATGCTCGAGTCAGATTGATACGAGTGCTTGGCGGGGGACACACATGGCCGGGAGGTTTGCAGTATCTACCGGAAGTTGTTGTGGGGCGCACGTCGCGTGATTTTTCTGCGAGCGAAGAGATCGTTCGATTCTTTCTGGGAGATTGACTTTGAAGATTACATACACCAACGATTGCACAGTGGAAGAGACAGACTCGTCTCTGAGTTTGCTTCAAATCTCCTTGAAACATGAAATACCGCACACGCACGTTTGCGGTGGAAATGCGCGTTGTTCTACGTGTAGAATACTGGTTCTAAAGGGAGCAGAAAACCTCGAACCTCGCAACGAAGCTGAATCGGCACTCGCACTCAGAAAAGGCTTCACGGACGACATTCGCGTGGCCTGCCAGACTCGCGCGCATGGAGATGTTACGGTTCGTCGTCTGGTCATTGATCAGGATGACATCCGCGAAATTGTGGGAACGTCCATTCACACGACGGGGCGAGAAATGAATCTCGCGATTCTATTCAGCGACATTCGCAGCTTCACTCCTTTTTCAGAGAATCATCTTCCGTACGATGTTGTTCACATTCTCAATCGATACTTCAATGCGATGGGAGAAGTGATCTTGCGAAATGGCGGGATCATCGATAAGTACATTGGAGACGGATTGATGGCAATCTTCGGATTGAATTCATCTGACGCTCGCACCGCCTGCTTGAATGCTGTTCGCGCTGGTTCATCCATGCTCGCGGAATTAGAACATGTGAATCGATATTTGCAGAGAACGTTCCAGGTGAATTTCAACATTGGCGTGGGCGTTCACTACGGCGAGATGATCGTGGGAGAAATGGGACACCCCAAGAAAGTGCAGTTCACGGCACTCGGTGATAATGTGAACATGGCAAGCAGGATTGAATCTGCAACCAAGAAGGCTGGCGTTCCGTTTTTGATTTCAGATGCGGTCTACGAGCACGTGAAGGACCAGGTGACGCGTGGAAAAGTATTCAGCGCTCCGTTGAAAGGGAAGACAGGCAGATTCAAGCTCTACGAAATTGTGGAAGTAGCTCCGGGTCAGGGCGGGACGTCTGAACAGTACCAGCTTCCGCTGTTGCAGAAGATGCAGATTGCTCAGGACACGTGGGCATTCTTGCTCGATACATCGCTGAACGACTATGCGTTTGAGCCCGGACAGTTCGCGGATTTGACTCTGCCAGAGATGGAATCTGTGCCGGGCCAATCGACTCGCACGTTCTCCATTGCCTCTTCGCCTGATCGATCCGACGCGCTGATGTTCGTATCGCGGATGCGCAACAGTCCCTTCAAGAATGCTCTCATGAAACTGCCCGAAGGTGCTCCGATCTTCGTGAGTCCAGCCATGGGCGAGATGACAATCAAAAATACTCCGGCCCCTCTTGCGTTTATTGCAGGCGGAATTGGAATCACTCCGTTTCACAGCATGGTGAGCTGGGTTCTAAAAGAGAAGCCGGGAACAGAGGTGTATCTGTTCTATTCGATTCGTTCCCTGGAGCTGGCGGCATTTCTAGACGAATTTGAAACGTATGCTGCTGAATTTCCAAACTTTCATTTCATTCCAACCTTGACGGAAGCAGATAGTCCAGGGTGGAAGTATGAGAGAGGCAGAATCGATAAAGTAATGATTCGCAAGTATGTGCCCCGGGACGCCTATCCGGTGTTCTATGTGGCCGGCCCTTCTCGTATGGTGACTGGAATGCGGGAACTCCTGGTCCAGATGGGCGTATTTGACCACGATATACACAGCGAAGAGTTTCTGGGCTATTGATTGCTTCTGCGAGGGATGCCGGCAAACCTGGTTATGAAAAAGCCAGAGTTGCTCTTGCCAGCCGGCAGCCTTGAGAAGATGCGCATTGCATTTGATTTTGGTGCCGATGCAGTGTATGCAGGCCAGCCGCGTTACAGTCTTCGTGCGCGTAACAACGAGTTCAGGATGGAAGAACTCGCGATCGGTATCTCCGAGGCTCATGCGCGCGGAAAAAAGTTTTA
>Ga0268298_10000972_pt1 | contig 35484 bp, 30 predicted proteins | sample WWTPWeurt_MetaG_FD_194462 | JGI IMG/M metagenome (GOLD analysis project Ga0268298, IMG submission 194462) | Activated sludge microbial communities from WWTP in Nijmegen, Gelderland, Netherland - WWTP Weurt | ecosystem: Engineered > WWTP > Aerobic digester > Activated sludge | place...
TTGCTCAAGCAGCGCGTCGGCGGCGGGCCCGGACGGTTCTTCCCGGAAGTAGGCGGCGGCCTGGGCCAGCCGGGCGCGGATGCGGTCGCGCAATTCCTTGGTGGCGGCGTCGGTGAAGGTGACGACGAGGATTTCGGGCGGTGTCAGGGCCCTGGGGAAGGCGGTTTCATCTTCGTTGCGACCCAGCACCAGGCGCAGGTAGAGGGCGGCGATCGTGAAGGTCTTGCCGGTACCGGCGCTGGCCTCGATGAGGCGGCTGCCACGCAGCGGGAAGCGCAGCGGATCAAGGGCGGTCGGGGTCATGCCTGCTCTCCGGCGGGGGCCGCAGCTTTGCGCTTGCGGGAGGATTCGACAAAAGCGGCGGTAAACAGCGGGCGCAGCAGGCTGTCGGCCAGGCGGGCGAACTCACCATCTCCGGTCAGTGTTTCAAAGTCGGGCCAGGTGCGCCGCAAGTAGGGGCTGGACTGGACCTCGCCGGTGAGCTTGTAGCCGCCCTCGTAGACGGACTTGGCGCTGCTCGAGCCATCGAGCCACGCAAAGGCGGTCTTGATCGCCAGCGGCAGCGGACGGCGCATGCCGTCCTGCCAGGCGGCCAGCAGTGTGTCGATGTGGGACCGCGCCTCGTCGGGCTCAAGGGGCTCGAAGCGCACATTGCCGGCCTTGCTGACGATCAGCGTGGTCAGCGGCTGCCCGCCCAGGTGGCCAGCCAGGTGCACCAGCCAGTGCTTGATGAGGTGGTGGCGCTGATATTTGCCGTTCTTCACGGCATCGCTGGGTTCCAGCACCACGCGCCCGCGCTCACCGTCTGCATTCAGGCGCAGGTCCCGCAGCCAGTCGTCGATGCTCAGGCCGGTGGCCGGGTGGGTGTGGCTCACCAGCTCGTCGTGGGGCGCCTCGTGGGGCCATTCGGCGAGGCCCTTTGCATAGCGCTCGAACATGTCGGCCATGGGTGCGGCCAGGTCGTCGACCATTACACCGGCAAAAGCCTTGGCGGCCAGCTCGCCCCGGCGCTGGATACGCGCAAGGGTGGCAGCGAGGGCGTCCTCCCGCGGCTGGCCGGCGTTGAGCGCCTCGGCCTGGCTGACGATGAGTTCGTTCCACAGGCTCCATTTTTGCAGGCCGTCGAGGTCGAAGGGTTCCTGGTCTTCGCTGGCCGGATCGTCGATGTCGAAATCCACGTGCAGGCGCTGGCGAAAGAAGGCCTTGACCGGGTCGCGCAGGAAGCTGGCAAGCTCGGCGATGCGCAAGGGTTCGCCCCGGCCCACCGGGGCCAGCTGTTGTGTGCCGCCTGCGGGCCGGTCGTCGGCCATGCGCCATTCGTGGGCGTAGGTGAACAGCGGGCTGGCTGCCGCGCTGGCTGGAAAATAGTCAGGGTTGAAGGGCTGCAGGCGATGCTCGATGGTCAGCGCGCCAAGCAAGGCCCCCTCTTCCGCTTCATGCCCGGCCAGTCGCCAGCCGGCGGCCAGATGGTCGCACAGCTGGCCGACCAGCACCGAAGGCGGCCGCACGGTGTTGTCCTTGATGCTGCGCCCGACCCACGAGATCAGCAGTTTTTCGCGGGCGGACAGCAGAGCTTCGAGGAACAGGTAGCGGTCATCTTCGCGGCGCGAGCGGTCGCCGGGGCGATAGTCACGGCCCATCAGGTCGAAGTCCATCGGCACCCGGGTGCGCGGGTAGTCCCCGTCGTTGAGGCCCAGCAGGCAGACGTGGCGGAAGGGAATGGCGCGCATCGGCATGAGGGTCGCGAAGGTCACCGTGCCGGCAAAGAAGCGTTGCGACAGGCCGCTGTCGTCGAGCTGGGCCAGCCAGTGTTCGCCCACCACTGCCAGCGGCAGCGGGCTGTCGAGGCGGGCCGCGGCGCAGGCTTCCTGCCAGCGCACCAGGGCCAGATCGAGGCGCTGCAGCGTGAAGGCGTCGGTGCTCTCTTCGGGCGCGAAGAAATCCGCCATCAATTGACGCAGGCGGGCGCTCCAGTCGGCCGGCGCGGCGTCGCTGGAGAAGGTCCGCCAGGTGGTGTCGAGCCGCTCGAGCAGTTGCACCAGGGGGCCGAGCAGCGCAGCGTCGAGGCCACCGATTTCATCGAAGGGCTCGATGTCGTGCCAGGCGCCGCTGGTGCTGCCGACCGCGTAGCCGAGGAGCATCCGGCGCAGGCCGAACAGCCAGGTGTTGCCCTCGGGGGCGTCGGGCAGGCCGAGGCTTTCGCGGTGCTCGGCGTGCAGACCCCAACGCACTTTGGCGCCGTGGATCCAGCGCTGCAGCAGCGGCAGCGCGTCTTCGGGGATGCCAAAGCGGCTGCGCAGGGCCGGCACTTCAAGCAGATCGAGCACATCGCTCACGGCGACACGCCCGTTGGGCAGATCGAGCAGCTTGCCGAGGGCATTGACCAGCGGATCGTGGTGGCGCAGCCCCTGGTCGGCGATGCTGAACGGGATGAAGCGCGGGTCGCGGCTGTCAATGAGGCCAAACACCGCCTGGATGTGCGGCGCGTAGGCGTCGATGTCCGGCACCATCACGATCACGTCGCGCGGGCGCAGGCCAGGGTCGGCATTGAAGGCGGCGAGGAGCTGGTCGTGCAGCACCTCGACTTCGCGCTGGGCGCTGTGGGCGATGTGAAAGCGGATCGAGTCATCGCCGGGCTTCACCGCCGGCCATTCTTCCCGCGTCTGGCTGAGCGGACGCAGGTCGCGGATGTCGTCCTGCAACTGGTTGAGCAGGGTGTCTCCACCGTGAGGCGAGAACAGGTCGATACGCTGGCGGATCTCCACGAAATGCTGCAGATAGCCGGCGCGGGCCGTGTCGCTGTCGTGCTCGTCGAGCAGGCCGATGAAGTCGCGCCCCTGCTTGCCCCAGGCGGCCAGCAGCGGGTGGGCGAATAGGTGCAGGTTTTCCTCGGAAATCTCGGTGCTCGTGCCGGCCCGGCGCGGCTGGCGCGAGTGGGTGGCCCGCAGCAGATCCTTGTTGGCGACGATGTCGGCCCAGTAATGCTCGCAGGGGTTGTGCACGCACATCAGCACCTGGGTCCAGCGCGCCAGGGCGGCCAGCACTTCCAGCGACTGGCGCGGCAGCGCCGAGATACCGAACACCATCACCCGACGCGGCAGGCCGGCGGGCCGTTCGCTGCCTGCGCCGCTCTCGGGCCAGGCCTCGACCTGGCGCAGAAAGGCCTCATGCACCGCCGCCCGGCCCTGGGCTGCCAGCGCACTGCCGCCTGCGGCCGCCACGTCGGCCAGCAGCGCCCGCCACAGGCAGGCCTGCCAGCCCTGTTCGTCGGACAAGGGGCGGCGTTCTCCATTCGCCTGAATCAGCACGTCATCGCCCGCCGCCCATGCGGCCAGCCAGTCGGCGCGATAGACCTGGTACTGGTCGAACAGATCGGCCAAGCGCTCGGCCAGCTGGAAACGCTTCCTCTGGTCGGCATCCAGCGCCAGAAAACGGCGCAGCGGCGCATAAGCCGGCTGCCCCATCACGTCCGGCAGCAGGCGCATCAGGCGCCACAGCAGCAGGGGCTTGTCAAAAGGCGAGGTTTCGGGAACCCCGTCGCGCCCCAGTACGGCCCGATACACCTGCCACAAGAAACGGGAGGGCAGCGACATGTCCAGCCCGGCAGCGATTCCGCAGCCACCGCCCGCCTCGTCGTCCATGTCCTCGGCCAGGGCCAGCCGCAGCCATTGGGCCACGCCGTTGCTATGCACCAGCAGGGTCTCGGTTTCCAAGGGTGCCAGGGGATAGCGCCGAACCCACGCAACCAGCAGGTCGCGCAGGGATTCCGGATGGTTGCCATGGACAAGCATCAGGCCGGGGAGCAGGGTCGGTGAGGTCAAGGCGGGCTCCTGAGGCGGATAAATCTGTAGATCAAGGGGTGGGGAGGATTTCAACATGGATATGCGTCAATGGGTGTCGCTTAACCATGTCCTTATTTCGTTGCCGCACTAGGTTGGCGAAATCGCCGGGGGCGAGGTGTTCCAGGCGCTGTGGTTTCCGGGCTAGCGCCGGGCGCCGCGGGCGGAAGTGCAGCTTGAAGTCAAATCGGCACAGTGCGGCAGCATTCAGCCCATCCATCAGATTGGTGGAAGCGATAAGTGCCTTTGTCTGTCAATTCGAGACCGGCAGGGAAACGCGATAGCCGCCCAGGCCAAAGACGGCTTCCTTGCCGACGTGGGTGGTCTGGCCAAACTGCAGAAGGGGCCAGATGCGCGACAAATCCCCGTTGAGCGTCCATTCGCCGACGAGGCCGCCGAGGGCCATGGTCTGTTGTTGGCGGCTGGAGCGTCGTGACCAGTCCCGCCAAGACAGCTTGCGTGTTTCAGTGAGCGCTTCGGCGTCCTTGGCCAGGGCGGCGAAATCGAAACCCGGCGCGCCGTTACCGTGGAATTCAGCGAGCAGGCTGATGCGCCGGGCCAGTGCAAGGATCAGCCGGCGTGCGTCTACACGCTCAGCGCCAAGTGCATGGCCGTTAGCCTGAAGACGCAGCGGGGTGTGGAAGTGGAGGATGGCGGTCGCCGGCGGGGTGGAGGGAGGCACGGATTCAATTCGTGGGGCCTGAATGTTGCGGTCATCGGTATCGAAGACGCGATGCTCGCTGGTCGCAGTTTCTTGAGTGACGCGCAGCAGTTGGGCGCGCCCGTCACCTGGACCGATACCCTGTGCGAGCGCGCGCTGCCAGGCGAGAACAATCAGTGGCGCCTGCTCAAGGGCACGGCCCAGCAGCACCATGCTGAACTCAAGTGTTTCGCCGGGCTGCCATTCGCGGGCGCCCCACGCGGGCGGTTCGATTACGTAGGGCCGTGGTACTTCGGAGAACTTCTGCAGGCTGTGCCCTTCGGCGGGCGGGGCACTCTCGAAGACCACCGCGTACGGACACGTGCGCAGAAGCGGACAGCCCGTGCAGCTCGGCACGCGGGTCATGCAGGCAATGCGCCGGAGAGCACCGCCAAATGCGCCGCGCAAGGTGGAGCCAGCGTAGTCCGGCAGGCGCAGCGGAGTGTCGACGACGGCGTGAAGGCGGAGGCGGGCGTGAGGGAGCATGGGATTCCTATTTGAGCCAGTTCCGAAGTTGTTCTTCCAGGCGCATGAGTTCGGGGCCGCAGATCACCTTGAGGTCCAGCGCGGCGGCCAGCTTGCGTTCAGAATCGCCCAGCTTGCGATAGCTGGCCAGCATGCCGCGGGTGCCCAGGCCGCCCACCCGGCGGCAGATTTCGGAGAGTTTGAACAAGGTGTCGTTGGCTTTGAGCGCGCGCTCTCCGTCCATGCGAGCCGTCTTGCATTCGATGACGAAGAGGCGGTTGCGCGCCATGAAGGCCACGTCGAGTTCGTTGCGTACCCCTTTGTTGTCGATAACGACCAGGTTTGCCGCCTTGTCGCGGATGCCGTGCCCGAGGCTGCCCAGGACGCCATAGACGTGGTGCTCAAGCCAGCCTCCCTTGGTGAAGTCACGATCCTGTTCGGTCGGGAACTGAATCGTGCTTCCGTTGCTGCGAAGAACCCCGGCTTCCTCAAAGTGACGTAGCAGGGCTTCGAGCTTGCGGCTGTCCTGCTGGGTTTCGGTAAGAAATGTGTCAAGGCGGTGTTTGTCTTCGGCTTGTTGGGCAAGCCAGTTCAGTTGCCCGATGGGCTCTTCAAGACTGCCGATATCCTTGATGAGGGTCTGGGTCAGTTGCTGCCTGGCCCGGTCAAGCTGCGGGCGTTCGATCCCTCCTTCGATCTGGAACCCATAGCTGAGGAGGTAGTGACGCAAGCGCAAAGTTGCCTGAAGGGGTTTGCGGCGGCTCTCCTTGCCGAGCCAGATCACTTCGTCGGTATCCAGATCGACGTAGAAAACCGGCCAGTGGTAGGCCTGCGCAACGGACTGGGCTGCCAGGGCCATGAGTTTGGTGCCGCCCGTCACGTTGAGCGCGATGGATTGGCCGCTGAATTGCTCGGCGAGTTTCAGCAGGGTGTTTTCAAGTTGCTCGAAGCTGTGTTCGTCTTCGATGGGTTCGATCTGGGTGCGGACACCGGCTTCGCCGAGAACCTTCTGCAAGGCCCGGGCCCGGTCTTCCATCTTTTTGCTGACAAGCAGAATTGCCCGCTCAGGCTTGAGTTCGGGATCGAGGGCAGGTAGCAGGTTGGGTGCGGCCTGAGCCGAGACCAGGAGAACCTGGATGCTGGATGGCATGATGATTTTCCTCAGAGTGCCGGATTTTGGAGTTCGCAGCGTGTGGCCCAGGTGCGGTACTCAGGAGTTGTTGCGGATCAGCTCGACGGGGATGCCGATTTCCAGCTGCGCCCAGGCGCGGTCGGCGCTCAGGACAGGGAGTCCGTGCTGCAGGGCCAGGGCAATGCACGCTCGGTCGCCGAGGGACAGACCGAGGGCGCGGGTGAGGGGGCGGAGTTGCCCCGACAGGCGTGCCTGGGCCTCATCGAAGGGAATCCGCAGGACCGGGATGTCGGAAAGAAGCCGGTCGATGTCTTCCGCGCTGCTCATGCGTTCGCTGAGCTTGGCGACCAGTTCGGCCCAATTGACCGTGCTCATGCGGCAGTCACCGTCGTGGATGACTGCGTCGACGCGCTGCCAGCCCGCCTCTTCCCGCAGCCACGCAAGCACCGCAGAGGTATCCAGGACGACGGCGCTCATTCCTTGCTTGCCTCCGCCCGGCGTTCGGCGATGAGTTCATCGACGGGTGAGGGGCCGTCCTTGGGCCAAAGCTGCTGAAAGCTGCTTTGCGCGCGGCGCATTTGCGTCCTGCGGCTGGTGACCCGAACTTCGCCGTCCCGCAGGTCGAACAACAGGGTGTCTCCATCCTGAATTCCAAGGGCGTGACGGATTTCGGCAGGTATGACGACCCGGCCGCCGTTTGACAGTTTTGCCTCCTTCATCGCTTGTCCTCCGTATGGTGGCTATTCGTCAGTATAGGATTCTTCGGGCAGATTCATGTTCATGTGCCGCTCACGGCCACCGTGCAACCGGAGCACTCCAACAGGTGTGGTGACCATCTCCCACATTAATGCGGGGCTTGCGCGGTGTGCGTCGCGGCAAGCTTGCCGGCAAAGAGCGCAGCAAGAATCTGGCGATCGGCGGCCTTGAGCAAGGTTTCACGCGCCTCGGCGGACAGGAAGGCGTGCGTGAAGCCCTGCTTTATTAGTGTCAGAGCTTCCCACAGGCTGATCTGATCTGCGCTCAGGCGCGCGGCGGCCAGGTATTCGTCGGCAAGGGTGGTCTGTGAAATGCCAGGATTGTCGGTGCACAGCGTGAAAGGCAGGCCTGTGTCGAGGAACTGGCGCAGTGGATACGCGGGAAGTCCGGCAGTCGCCGAAGCCTGGGCCGGATCACGGAAGCCAACTACTTCGAGGTTTGATGTGGGACACAATTCGAGGCAGATGCCGCGATCCCTGAAGCGCGTTGCGAGGGATGGATTGTCGGCGAGGCTCAGCCCATGCCCGATGCGGTCAGCGTGCAGGTGGTAAGCCGCCTGCCAGATGTTGTCGGCGGATTCGCCTTCGCCCGCGTGGATGGTGATCGGCATGCATTCCCGAAAAGCCGGAATGAAGTACTGCGCCAGACTCTCCGGATTCTGGGTACTTTCGTCACCGGCAAGGTCTAGTCCCAGCAGGAAGTCAGGCGCGTGCTGGCGGGCCGCGACGGCACATTCGATCGTGGCCTGCATCTGTTCTGGGTAACGCCGGTCGAGTATCCAGATGAAGCCGAAACGCGGGCTCAGGGCATCGACGGGGTTGTTGGCACCTGCTGCCTGCAGCGCCTGCTGAAGCGCACACAGAAAGCTGCCGGGGTCGCCCGGCCAGTATTTGTGCGGACTGCCACGCAGTTCGGTGTAGAGCAGCCCCTCGGCCGTGGACTGTGCGACCAGCGCTGCCGCATAAGGGGCCAGCGCGGACGGGTGGCCGAGCACTGCGGAGCCCGACAATTCGCCGGGGCGCTCATAGGCCGAGAAGCCGCGCCCGTGCCTGCTTTTGAGTGCGATGCGGGCTTCGTCCCGCGCATACACGTTGTTGTCGAGCTGTGCCGGGCTCGCTTCGGTCAGCAGCATGGCCGTGCACGCGGCGCGCATTCGCGGGCCTTCAGCCATCAGGGGCCGGGGCCAATCCCAGTCCCACACGGTGGTCTGGCGCAGCAGCGGGCGGACGAGATCCAGCGCTTTGCGCCGCTCGGCGGGGGAGAGGGCGTCGGCGACGGCTTGGCCAACTTCAAGCTGTGCCGCGCGCGAAAGACTGCCACCAAGGTGGCGGTGCAGGTCGGCTTTGGGCAGTGCAATAAGTGCCTCGCGGTGTTCCGGGGCAAGCCGGGTGTGGCGCAGTGATTCGATCTGCGCGGGCGGGAGTCGGTACAGGGAGCGCCAGTTCTCGTGGTGCTCGGTTTGGGCGATCTGGCTGAGGAAGTTGCCGAGCAGTTGGCCGCTTTCGCGCTCCCGGTGCTGGATCTCGCGGCTCAAGGTCGGGCCGTCGGGGGGCAGCGGCCACGCGCAATGTGACTCGGCCAGCGGAAGAGGAAAGTGCACCAGTGCGATACGTTGGCCGTCGAGCTCGATGTCGAGCAGTTCGCTGCGCTGGCCGGTACCGGCGACGAGCGGGGTCACACCGGCGGCTACCTCTGCCGGCAAGGCCTGGCAGAAGGTCTCGGGGGCCGCTTTGAATAGCGCGTCAGGCAGGGGTTCGGGGCCCACTACGTGCAGCCAGGCGCTGGCGCCGAACACGCTGCCGGCCCACTGCAGGTCGGCGCTCATGGTCTTGCGTCCGCCGGCCAGCGACACGACCAGCTGGCCGCCGCTGCCGATCCGCTCGGAGGCCGCCATGACGCTGCGCAATGTGAGTTCCCGCACATGGTCGCATTCGGCCTGGGTCGCCAGCTGGTCGGTGCCGGCGGCGGTCCAGATGCGTAAAGGCATCGGTGCATCGATCAGCGTCCACCAGGCGCGCAGCCTCTCGAGGCTGGCGACGGTCTTCTGTCCCTCGGTGGTGCAGATCCACAGCTCGTCCGGAGACCGCAGCGCGTGCGCGCGGCGCACTTCGTCAAGGCGCTTGCGATCCGGGTGATGGGCATACAGGGGGAGCTTGTCTGGCGCCAGCCAGCCGAAGATTTCAGGAATGACGGCCCAGCTTGCGCCGAGAGTACACAGCAGGATGTTCATGAATTTTCAACCATAAAGCGCGCGGCAAGCCGGCTCCACAGCTCGAAGCGCGGGTCGTCCGCAATGTCGTGGGCGGGCATGAATCCCACGCCATCCAGTGCTTCGTGCGGGGGTGGGCTAGGCTCGGAGGGGGCCGTCCAGCGCGCTGTGTATAGCACCCCGAGATGAACACGGCCGATTGCCGAAAGATGTTCGTAGATCAGTGCACGTGGCTGCGCGACAGGTAGTGCGGCAACGGGCAGGTCCAGTTCCTCGCTCATTTCCCGGTTGAGGGCATTGAGTAGCGTTGCCTCGGCACTGGCCGCTGCATCCTCGCGCTCCACATGGCCACCGATGCCGCAGCTCATCCGACCCTCCACGCGTGCATCGCCGCCGCGCCGGCGATAGACCCACAGATCGCCCGCAGCGTTGTGCAGCACCAGATAGGGAATCGCCTGCAGCACGCGTTCATCGTGCTCAACCTCCGCGCGTGCCCGCCACAGCGGCGGATGAAAGAAGCTGAAGTCAGACACCGCCCAGCAGTTTGCTTCGGGGAGCGGCGGGGCCTGGTGGCGGGGGATGACGAGGATCGTGGACGGCGTGGGCATCGTGGAGGAAGGTTTTATGCTCAGCTCTGCGGGCGCAGCTGGGCGAGTTTCAGTTTCTTGCGTGCATCTTTCCAGTCGTCCTTTCGATCGAGCTTTTCGATGACGCGGGGAAGCCAGGCTTCGAGGGCGTCGGCGAGGGCCGCCTTCTCCTCGAGCGACCAGGTGTCGTCCTTCAGTGCATCACTGACCAGAACACCGGCACGCTGATGCAGGCCGGCGTTGAGCTTGTCCTTGGCTCGGGCGTTGAATTTTTCCTCGCACGTGCTGGTGAATGCCTGAATCAAGCGCATGGCGGGCGTCAATTCACGCAGTTTTTCTTCACGGGCACGCTGGTCTGCCTTTTCCAGCGCATCGGCCTGGGCGCGTTGATCCAGTTCAAGACGACCATAGCCGACTGCTGTCTTGGCGCCAAAGCCCAGCCATTCGCCCGCATGGGCCAGCGCGCTGGTCATCAGCGACTTCCAGTCGGAACGCAGTGCGGACTCTTCAGCAGGAACCTGTGCCGGGTCGAACTGAACGAACAGTGTCACTTCACAGCCGGCGGCCACGGCAAGAAAGGGAATCGGGTTGGGCGACTCGTTGGCATGTGGCGTGCCGGAACCCTGAAGGTAGCCGCTATGGTGCGGCGTCATGATCTCTACTTTCAGCAGCGGCGCGTCCTTTTTGCCCGGCGCGAATAACAAATCCCAGAAAGCCAGCGCACCACGCCGGAAGTCCGTGCCGGCGGCAAGTCTGTCCTCACCGGGGCCGAACAAGGTGTCGATCGTGGCCTGGTCCCAGCCTTCGCTGTCGCCCCACTCGCCCGAGGCGAGTTCTTCGGCTGCACGCCGCAGCACGCCCTTGACCCCGCTGCCGGCGAGGTAGGGCAGGCCATACGGGTTGAGAAAAGCAAAGCCGTTTTCCAGCGGGTGTTCGTTGCCGAGACCTGTGGGCAGAGGTGCGCTGAGTTTGGCTGGATAGATCAGCACCGCCTCGCCGATGGCTTCGGCAGCCGCCATCTGGCGCGAGCGTAGAGCGGCAAGAGCCTTGCGGCTGTGCTCAGGGAAAGCGGAGACGATCGTGGAGAACGCCGGGGTCTTGTTGGCTGGTTTGCGCCAGCCGTCATCCCAGCCGTCGAAGTAGAGGCCAAAACGGTGACCGGGCGGGCAATCCCCGAAAGCAGTGCCAAGGTAGGTAGGCAGGGCGACAGACATCGAGGGCTCCTTACAGTGCGGCCGCGAACTGGCGAATCCAGCGCAGGATCAGCAGGGTCTCGTCCGTTGCGCGGCGGTATTCGGCCGGGCCTGCTTTCAAAAGGACTTCCATCATGGTGTGGAAGCCGGGGTCCTGACCATTGCCGCCGCCACGCAGAAAAACCCAGCGCCGCAGGTGTTCGGCAAGCATCTTGTGGTGCGTTTTGTCCTTGTCCTGATAGAACGCAAGGGTCTGCATAAGACCGTTGTTCATGATGAAGGCCGGCGCGGCCTTGGCGAGGTTGCGGTACTCGTCTCCGGAGCGGGCACTGCCTTCACGTGCGCAGTCCCAGGCGAATTGAGCGCGTTGCTGTTCGAGGGTCGGAGCAGATTTCGTCGTCATCGTGTTCTCCTCAAAGGGCTGCGCCAGGCAGTACGCGGGCGGCGACCAGTCCGCGCCCGGTGGTGGCGTCGCCACCGACTTGCAACAGTTTGCCGTTGATCGCGCCGACGACTTGGGCAAGCACGCCTTCTGCCGGCATCTCCCCCTTTCCGCTGCGCTCGGCGCTGGCCATCAGGCTGCCGAGCATCAGCGATTCGGGGGGCAGGTTTTCGGTGTAAAAGAGCCCGCCGTCGCTGGCTGTTCCAGTCTTGTTGTCGATGCGTACATGCGGTTCGACGACCGTGGCGTTCTTCGCAAACCAGGTGAAGTCCTCGTCGGATAGAAGGACCAGATCGCGGGCGAGCTTGTCACGGAAGAAAGCGTGCGCTTCGCCGGTTGGCAGCGCGTTGTCGGCGAGCCATTTCGCAAAGGCGGGCAGGGCGCTGTCATCCACCTGGGTGGCGAACTCGAAGGCTTCGAGATGGAGCTTGTCTCCACTCAGCAGCTCCGGGTTGGCGCTGCGGGCAGAACCCGTTTCAACCGGCACGGGCAGTGGCGGTACATTTTTGATCCCCAGTTGTGCGAGCAAGCGAGCCGCACGGGCCAGGGCGTAGGGACTGGTGGCATAGACATAGCCTTCCCGGGTGCTGCGAACCGGGAAAGCGATCAGTTGCGCATCTCCCACGCTGATGGCGCCGGCATGCAGGTCAGTACCCCGCGATTCCGGTCCGAACAGGCGGTCGAGCAGGCCGCCCTGCCAGTCGCCGAGATTGGAGAAACGGTGGCGGATGGCGCCCTTGAGACCGGAGCCGGCAAAAATCGGGTGTTCGCTGTGACGTTCTCGGGCGATGGGGTTGTCGATCAGGCCAAAGGCCTGGCCGGTGCCCATGTGGACGGGGCTTTCGGCGTAGAGAAAGAGCGCGGCGTGAGCTTGGAACATGATGGTCCTTGTCTTGAATGAGGTGTCGTGGCCTGGGCTTACCAGACGGCGAGTTGAACGGCGTTGAATCCTTCGGCGCGGCGTGCTGGATCGGTCAGTGACAGACCGTTCTGGAGCAGTGCTGCAAGGTCTTCGGGCTGGCCCTGGAAGTCATCCAGCCAATAGACGCTGCCGGTGGGGGCGGCGCGAACGGCGGGCTTTGGACGCCGCAGCGCGAGATCCCAGCCCGACAGAGTCTCCAGCCGCGGGACCGCGGCACTGGCGAGGCGTGCCGAGGACTGACCAAAATGCCAGCGCCCGGCCGGGTCTGTTCCGGGAAGTTTCCAGCCGTCGGGGAAAATTCCCGGGCTGACGAGAAGCAGGCGGAAGCGTCCGGCCTTGGCGAGATCCGCGAAGTGGGGGGGTGTCAGGGCCGCACTGCAGGGCGTGATGGCGGCTGCGTGGCCATCACCACCGAAGCGAAGCAGCCCGGATTGCGGCAGCAGCCCGTCGGCACCGGCAACCGAGACAAGGAAGCCAACGCCAGGCTGCAGCGCCACCGCTTCGCTCGTATAAAGCTGTCCTTCAGCAGCGGTATTTCTGCCCGGTTCCAGCGCGATGCCCAGGCGGGAGTCGGTCTTCCAGAGTTCCGCAGACTCGATCCAGTGCGCGGCGTCGAGCGCCTGGCCCGCCTGCCAGCGCGAGAAGCCTGCAGCGGTCAGCCACAGGCCGGATCTGGGTTTGGACGGGGCGGTTTGGGCGAGAACGGGGCTCAGCGGCAGGGAATAGCTGCTGGCAAGGGACGCGTCGAGCGGCGTCGGCTGAAGCCGGGTGGCATGCCCCTGTTCGTCGACAACGACGTCGGCCGGCAGCGGAAAAAGAGCCTCGATGCTGTCATCGTCGTGCTTTCTGGCAAGGCCGAAATGGCTTACGCGGAAGTCTCCGGGCGCGGCAGCCGAGCCGAGCGATGCAGCAAATTCGGCCGAAAGACGGACCTTCCCGCTGGCGAAGTCGGTCAGGTTGACCTCCTGATCAGCCAGCATGCGGCTGCGGATCGCCCCGGCTGCGACCGATGGCCAAGGGGGCATCAATGCCTCGCCGTGGCTGCCTGCATCGGCAAAAAGCTTGTTGCCGCGCAGCACAAGAACGTCTAGCGGCTTGATGAACAGATGGTTCATGGTTGCGGGTTTCCTTTGCTGCGGCTTTCACGGGCGAGAAATTCGGCCACCGCGAGCACGTCGCGCACGATGTCGGCAGGGGAAGTATCTTTCTGCTTGAGGGACACTGCGAGCGCGGCAAGCTTGCCGGCGAGCGCGTCGCCGACATCTTTACCTCCCTGCCGCTTGAGCTGGTAGCCCAGGCTGGCTGCGAGTAGTGCCTGCAGGTCAGCATCGGGCATTTGCGTCGGGAGACTGGGTAGCCAGCCCTGGGTCAGGTAAGCGGCCTTGCGTGAGGTGTCGCCAGCAAACAGGTTCTGGAACTCGGCCAGAATCTGCATCGGGGAGTTTTCGAGGGACGTTTCACCCATACGCCACGGCAGCACGAGTTCGGTCGCGCCGCCGCTGCGTTTCAACAGCGTGATCGCGAAGGCGTCACGTCCGCCCTTGCCCTTGGCGCGCTTTTCGGAATTGCGCAGTTCGCGCAGTACCGCACCGAGGGGGGCCTGGTGATGTGCAATCACGGCACCGGCACTGGCGGTGGCTGTTTCGCCCATGAGCCGGATCAGGCGCCCGTCCAGTTCGGCGTGGCCTTTTCCGATCCTGAGTTTCCCCAGGTCGGCATGCACTGCATCGGCAAGCGGGGTGGGCAGCGGCAGGCCGGCATAGGCGGCCCGCAACAGGGTCAGGCAGGCGAGTAGATCATCGACTGCAACCAGCGCCATCACGTCATCCCCGCCCGCATAGATGAGCTTGCCCTTGCAACGGTTCTCGACGATCTCCTGGGCGAGTTGCAGCGAGAAGCCGTTGAGTGCCCCGGAAATCGCCATGTGACGGCTGGGCGATACCGCACGCCGGGCATCGAGATAGGCGCGATGCGCGGGGCCGGTGAAGCGCTCGGTCATGCGGACGCGAATCTGCGGATGGAAGGTGTCGCGGGTCAACACGCCGATTGCCTCATCGCCTGAAATCCAGGCGCCCATCCTGTCGCCGTCGAGCAGGATCATGGCGTAGTAGGTTTCGGGCTTGTCGCCCAGTAGCGAGGCAACTTTGCGCGACGTTTCGCTCTGGGCTTCGATGTCGTCGGAGAGGTCCTTGTCGAGCAGGGCGGGCAGGGCGCGGGCGAGGCGCTGGGTCTTGCGCATGTCCTGTGACGGCTGCCACAACTGGCGCATCAGCTTGCGCGGCAGGGCCGCCGACTCGCCGAGTGCTTCTGCCTCCTGGAGCAGATCCTCGCCGGCACTACCGAAGCCGGCTCCGGCGTTGAGCCACCGCTCGATCGAGGTGGCGATCGCCAACGTGTGTGTGGACACGACGAAGCGCGTCACGTCGATGCCGACACTGCCCAGTTCCTTGCGTACAAACCAGCTTGGCCAGCGGCGCTTGAGCATGGCCTGAGCACAAAGATGTTCGTATTTGCGGCTGATTCCCGGAAGTGTCTTGGCGGCCAGGTTCCAGAGGGTCGGCGCATCCTTGCGCGCACCTTTCGGAATGGCGAGCTGGTCGCGGTCATGGGTGAGCCATTCGGCTTCGCCGGTGAGATCACAGCGGTAGCCTTGTTCACCGGAGCCGGGACGTTGCGGGGCCTCGCGCACTGCTTTTGCACTCGCAGCGAGTCGCTCCAGCAGGGCATGAATGGCCGGGTAGAGCACCCCGGGGTTGGGGCGATAGAAGCGCGTGCCGTCGATCTCGATGGCTTTGGAGAGTACTTTCCATGCGGCAGAGCCCAGGAAGCCCGGCAATTCGGTATTGCCAAAGAAAGGCTGACTGGCGGCGACAAGGCCGGAAACATCGGGCGCATCGCCCTCGCCGGTCTTTACCAGCGGACCAAACGGCACCGCTGCCCAATGCACTTCCGGAAAGCCCTCGAGTTGCCGGGCAAGTTGCGTGTGGCAGTAAAGCTCCGGCGTGTTTGCAATCTTGGCCGCGTCGAGCAGTTCGGCCAGCATGCCGGCCGCTGTGTCGCGAACAAAACCCCGTACGGCCTCGGTGATCGCTTCGGCGAGTTCGCGGGCCTGGCTGGCAGGTACCAGGGCGACGAACTTGTTGGGCAGCGCGGCCGCAAAAAGCGGGTTCGCGTCGGTCTTGTTGTTGTCACTCGCCCAGGCGCAGTCGAGGAAGCGCTTGCGGTTGAGCTTCATTTCTTCGCACAGCCACAGATCAACCTGAGGCACGCCGCGCAATTGCGGAAAGAGCACCGCATCCGGGCCGAGCCGTTCGCAGATGACCTTAAGCCCTTCCCAGGCCAGCCGCGACAGAAGATGCGAGCCCGCCCACAGATCCGAAGTGGTGCGCGCCTGGGCAATGAAGTCCTGCACCGGACCGAAACTCATCGTGAGCAGGGCCGGATTGGACTCGACATCACCCGCGAAGGACGACGCGAAGGCGGCCGAGAGGTCGAGATGAGTCCAGATCGTGTGATCCGGAATGCGCGTGTCGGCGGGCAACAGTTGCCACAAATGACGCAGACCGTCGGCGTCGAGCTCCGGTCCGAAGCGCCAAAATGAAAGTGCGGTCCGGCGGGCATCAGGCTGGCCGTCGGCATCGCGCTCGATCAGGCTATTGAAGTGCGCGGTGGAAACAGCCCGAATATGGGCGGCCTCGACATCAAGCTTGCCGAGATCGTATTCCGTGCCCGAGAGCGGATGGATGAGTACCGCTTGTTCGTGAAAGCGGACCTGGGTCCAGCTCGCGTAGCGTCCGTCCTTGTCGCTGCGGGGGAACTGCGGCCGGTCGGCTGCGCTGGCCCAGTGGTCGGCGCGCTTGACGTGTTCCGCGATGGGTTTGGAAACGCCGGCCGGGAAAAGCGCAGCGCGCAGTTCGCGAACCGTACCGCCCTCATGGCCGGCCGGGTCACGCAGCAGAACGAGAGCCTTTTCCGCCGGATCGTGGGTCCATGCGGCGAGCTTGGCGAGCCAGATGGTGTTGTCAGTGTGAGTCATGGTCGTGGCGGTCAGGACAGACGAGTGAGCTGCGGGTTGCGGTCGAGCATGCGGTGTACGGGTTGCCATGTATCTGTGAGCGGAGTCACTCCATCGTGACGCAGGGTGGGGCGGCACGGAGTGTGATAAATGAGGGCTCTCAAGCCACCGTCGGCCTCAGTCGTGATCTTGAAGCGCAGGGTGTTGGCGATCCGCACATTCCTTCCCCAGCTTCCTACGTGATGTTTGGTAACTGGATAAGCAACTATGTGGCGCGGTTCGACCCTTGTGCTGTTGTCTCCAGTCGTGAATCCCAGCTCGGTACGAAAGCCGATCTTTACCTGAGCGAGAAACTTCATTGCGTCGCGCCAGTTCGCAAAGGTATTCGTTCCCCGCCATACCAGAGCGCCCTTGTCGTCGCGGCCGATGGCGTGGGGCCAATCAAGTTCGAGGCAATGTGCAAGCGGACGCACGCAACCGGTCTGGGCCAGTGTCGCGTTGGTCAGTGGCGGCAGTTCGGATGTGCCACCCAGTGAGGCCCAGCTGATGGATCCCCAGCCGTTGCGGCTGCGCCCACCGATGGTTCCAAACCAGTTGGCGAGGGTCAGCGCCATGGACATCCCGTCGACATGAATGTCAGGGAAAGCCAGACTGAGAATGTTATGTTCGTCAGCCTGCAGGGCTGCCCCATTATTCTTTAGCTTGGGTGCTGGATTGCCGCGATCGAGAATCAGTGGGCCATAACCCAGATATAGCTGACTCCCAACCATGCCGTTTCCAAATTGCACTTCGCGGTGCTTCACTTGGGGGTCACTGCCTGGTTTGCCACGTTCCGGTGGATTGATTTTTGCCCAGTCGGTGAGGGTGCCGTTGTGCCAGTGCTTCAAGGCCAGCCGGATCGAACTTTTGTGGTTCTCGCCCCCGCCTTCGTCGGCTGCCGTGCCAAACAGTTCGGTTTCACGTTCCTTGAGTCGCGAAAAGGAAAAGCCGACATCTGGAGCAACGGCAATTCGCCACCACTCCCTGATCAGTGCCTTGAAAGGCGGCGTGCGCCATTCCGCGCGCTGGTCCGCGCCACCGAGGAAAGCCGGAGTCGCGAGTTGTAGTGAGTAGCTGCGTTTGATCATCGACCTCTTCCTGTTTCGGCTTTTAAGCGATTCATATTCGGTTTGGCGTAGCCGCATTTTGTTCTGCCTTGCATCCCACCCACCCGTTCGCAAGCTTGCCGCCTGCATTCCCGTGTTTCTGCCTGCGCCAGCCTCCGGGCCACGTTTTCCAGCATCGGCATCGTCTACCGCCCACCCTTGAAATGGATGTGCTCGGCAGCGAGGGTTAGTTCAAATCGGTCGCCCTTCTTCGGTCCCGAGGCCTGGATCAGGTAGGGCTTTGCGCCGCTCTTGCCCAGGGCGCGGGTCAGTGCGTCGTGCAGGCGGGTTTTGGCGGGGCTGAACCAGGTGCTGTCCATGCCGCTTTTGAGGCTGTTGCGGGTGCGCTCATCCTCTGCGTCAAGCTGGCGGCAGATTGTGAGAAATTCGTTCGCTGCCTCCATGTTGCCGGTCTTGCTGCACTGGATCGGGCCGAGTCCGGCCTTGCGGCGCTGCGCCATCCACAGGAGCAGCGCAAAGTTCTGCGTCGATAAGCTTACGATTTCGCCGCTGGCGGTGACGCGGCGCTCGGCAAGGTCGAAGACAAGCCCGATTTCCCGGCCACTGTTTTGGGCTGCCGCCACGGCCTGTGAAAACTTCGCCGCCCCTTCCAGCAGTTCTAACGGCAAGCCGCCCCGCAAGCGTACAAACGGAATATCCGCAAGCTCGACGCGGGCGTTGCGGGCATCGACAGTGATCTCCTTGTCGCCACGACGGTGGTGAATAGGGTGGTCGTAAGGCGTGGGGTAGTAGAACTCACGATTGGTTTCGTAGGGCTCGGAAACCAGCACATGCGACAGGCGGTCTTGCGGGCGCCCATACAGCGACAGCGCGTAGCCCAGGTAATAGCCCATGGTCTTGCGTCCACCGGCAATCGAGACATGCAACTCGCTATTGATGGGCTGGGTCAGGCTGCGCACGGTTTCGGTGATGAAGTCTGCAGCGAGGGTGTTATGCAAGGGGGTGCGGATGTCGCCCAGGGCCTTGCCGTCGGCATCGCAAAGAATGTGGATATTGGAGACCGGAAAGCGGATGGCGGGCAGACCGTAATCCGCGCATAGACGATGAAACCAGCCGCCTGGCAAGAGCAGGTTGAGACGGGCGTTTTCTGCGCCGGTGGCGGTGGTGATCAGGTGAATTTCGTCAGGTATCCAGGGCGGCGAGCTGCGGCAGGCCAAGGCATAGAGTGTTTCGGTAACGACCTGGGGCGTAAGTCCGGTAACTGCAAGCAGGATGCGGCGTGTAGTGGGCGGGGGGCTCATTGCGGCGGAACCGATGCAAAACGGAGGTGCATTGTTTCATCTCCACACTTGGCGGTGAGCGTCGGCAAGCTTGCCGTTCTGCGGGTGCAGCGCGCAGGCAACTGCGGCATAAGGGTGGGCAGGCTGGACGCGCGCATCGCCGCGAGCAATACCCGGATTGCGGCTGATGCCTTTACCCACACATCGGAAATACGGGCCATGTGAACAATCATGAGCTGCGCTGGGGGAATTATTGATATTGGTTTCGGAAGGCAGCGCGCTCGATGATATAGCCATACGCTTGACACGGGTTGCCATGGCTCAAGCAACCGCAAGCTTGCAGTGCGGCGCCCGCCCCGATGCGTCCCTGATACTTCTTTCCGTCGGAGCCCCATCACCCCCGGGCCGGAAAGGAGCACAGCATGTCTATCGACAATTCGTCTCTGCGCGTCATGTTTCAAACCGGTGCCGGCGGCATCGTGCTTGCAGCCGAAGCCACTGCACTGCCCGCCGCCGCCGTGGTTGGCCTCGTGGTCGTAGCGGTGCTTGCTACGGCCTGGCTGGCCGACCGCCATCTCGGCAAGCCAGGCCGGTAAGCGCGTCATGGCCAATCGCGACCTCTACCTTGCCGCCTATGACGTAAGCGAGCCGCGCCGCCTTGTTGCCGCGCTGGCGCTGGTACGCGGCTTTGCCACTGGCGGGCAAAAATCGGTCCATGAGGTTTTTCTGACGCCCTACGAGAAGCGCGAGCTCATCCATGCAATGAGCCTCCTGCTTGACGAAGACCACGACCGCTTCCTGCTGCTGCGCCTGGACCGCCACGCACGCAGCATGACCCTCGGCCGGGCCAGCCCACCCGGCGACCCTGCCTACTTTTACGTTAGCTGATTACGGAGCCCACCATGGCCACGCTCTATCTCGATCGCGCCCAGCTTGAAATTCGCGCCGATGGCGCCGCACTGGCTCTTTATGAAGGCGGAGAGCGCAGCGGCACCGTGCCCTTGCGTCTTCTGGAAAGGGTGGTTATCCAGGGCAGTCAGACCCGGCTCGACAGCGGTGTGCTGATCAAGCTCGCCGAGGCCGGCGTTGCAACCATGCTGCTCGGCGCGCGGGACAGCCGACGCGTTGCGCTGGTGCTTGGCCCTGCTCATCAGGACGCTGCGGTGCGTCTTGCCCAGGCCCACCGTGTGATGGACGAAGCCTACTGTCTCGGCTGGGCACGCGACATGGTTGCAGCCAAGCTATACCGCCAGCAGAGTCTGCTGCGCCTGGCGCTGACCGAGCGCCCCGACCTTCGCAAAGAGCTGTTCGACGCCATCGCGGGCCTTGCCGCAGCGGCCGCACAAATTTCCGGCTGCAGCAATGTCGCCAGCTTGCGGGGCCTTGAAGGCGCCGCCGCGCGTGCCCATTTTGGCGCACTGACAGCGCTCTTTCCGCCCGAACTGGACTTTAGCGGCCGCAACCGCCGCCCGCCGCGCGATCCGGTCAATGCATGCCTGTCGCTGGCCTACACCATGCTGCATTTTGACGCCGTGCGCGCCGCCCACGCCGCAGGCCTCGACCCGCTGCTGGGTTTTTACCACCGCCCGGCTTTCGGCCGTGAATCGCTGGCCTGTGACCTTATTGAAGTGCTGCGGCCGCACGCCGACGCCTGGGTGTGGCAGCAGTTTCGCAGCCGTGCGCTGCGCGAAGACCACTTCACTCAGCACAACGGTGCCTGCGTGCTTGGCAAGGCCGGACGCGAACGCTTCTATTCCGCCTGGGAAGGCAGCGCGAAGTTGCCGCGGCGCTGGCTGCGCGCCCGCTGCGCCCTTCTTGCACGGAGTCTGCGCGCCGAAAGCAGCACCTGGATCGCCAGCCACGACGACGAGGACTTCTAACATGCCAACCCTCCGCGCTGCCCACCCCATCATCGGCGACCCGCCCCGCAAGGCGCTCTATCTCGCCACCAGCACACCGCTGCGTATCGATGCCGAAGGCGAATCGCTGCTCCTGCGGCGCAGCGCCCAGGCCACTGCCCGCTACCCGTTGGCGCGCATCGACCGCATCGTCTGCAACCGCCATGCCGACTGGAGCGGCAATGCGCTGGCCCTTTGCCTTGCGCGCGGTATTCCGCTGGTGTGGGTGGATGGGCATGGCACTGCCCTTGGCAGCGCCGGCCCGCGTCTGGCCACGGCGCAGCCCTTTGATGCGCTACTCGACAGCTATCTTGAGCGCCCCGACTGGTGCAGCCACTACGACAACTGGCTCAAGCGCCGCCGCCTGGACATCCTGGTGCTCACCGCGCTGCGCGCCACCCATGCCGGTCAACCGATGTCGCAGGCCGATTTTGATGAGTACAAGCGTGTTTATGTGTACAACGCGCAGCTCGACCCTGTGTTTCCGGAGCTGGCCCGTGCGTGGTGTTATGCCTTCGTGGTCAAACAACTTGCCGTGGCCGCCATCGCTAACACCTACTGGGCCTACGATGGCCAACCATTGAACCTTGCTGACGACCTTTTCGGCCTGCTGTGGGCCGAACTCAATCTCGAAGCCGCCAGCATCGCCGTTGCGGCAGACCAAACCCGCACCCAACTGCTGTTGGTCGAAAGCTGGATTGCGCGCCATCCCGGCCGCCTCCCCGAGCATCTCGCCCGCTTCCGTCGTCACCTCGCCCATGAGAACCAACAATGGCCCTGAACGCTCCCCGTGCCTGGTTGATCGCCTACGACATTTCCGATCCGAAGCGACTCAACCGCGTGCACCGTTTCGTCATCAAGCACTGCGTTCCGGTGCAATACTCCCTCTACTACTTTGAGGGCAGCACCCGTGCGGTGGAAGGCCTGCTGCAGGAAATGGAGAGCCTCATCAAGCCGGAAGCCGACGACGTGCGCGCCTATCCGCTGCCGCCAACGCCCGACATCGTGACCCTCGGCCGCGGCAGCCTGCCGGCAACAATCCAGCTCTTGTCCTCAACCCAAGCCGCACTGCCGCAACTGCTTAAAGCACAAACCGACTAAAATGCCGGCTATGATCATTCCACACCGCCGCGGCCCGATCCATCGCTTTTCAATCCGGGAGGGTTTCTTCAACGGCCTCTGCAGTGTATTGTTTCATATCGTTTTTTTGACGCTAGCAGCCTGAACACCAGCCCTGAAGATAAAGGGATTAAGACTTCATCCCGCGATTGCAACGTGCCATCACCCCTTTGCCTGAACACCAGCCCTGAAGATAAAGGGATTAAGACGCATCCTTGTCGATGCAGTCGAAGCTAAACGTAAGCCTGAACACCAGCCCTGAAGATAAAGGGATTAAGACCGGCCCGGCTAGTGTGGATGTGGTTGGTGCCGTTAGCCTGAACACCAGCCCTGAAGATAAAGGGATTAAGACCGCGGCAAGAGTTGAGCAACTACCGTTCCGCGTGCCTGAACACCAGCCCTGAAGATAAAGGGATTAAGACGCTGTCTGGTTGATCCACCGTTGCCGCCTGTCACGCCTGAACACCAGCCCTGAAGATAAAGGGATTAAGACGTCAGGCGGATGCTGTTGTTCTCGGTGTCGTGCTGCCTGAACACCAGCCCTGAAGATAAAGGGATTAAGACCCACTTGATCCACGCCAGCCGCAGCTTCGGGGACTGCCTGAACACCAGCCCTGAAGATAAAGGGATTAAGACCGGAAGGCCGGTTTCAATTCCGCTGGAGCGCGCCTGAACACCAGCCCTGAAGATAAAGGGATTAAGACCGGGCCTCGGTGATGGCGTTCTGTAGGGCGTAGAGCCTGAACACCAGCCCTGAAGATAAAGGGATTAAGACCGGACTAGCGACTTTCTGCCACTCGCTCACGGGCCTGAACACCAGCCCTGAAGATAAAGGGATTAAGACCTGCCGGGCGGCACGTAGCCGAAGGGGTTGCCGGGCCTGAACACCAGCCCTGAAGATAAAGGGATTAAGACCTTTTCGCCTTCGCGCGGCTTTGCGCAATGACGCGCCTGAACACCAGCCCTGAAGATAAAGGGATTAAGACGGCGATTGCGGTCCTTGCGGTAGATGATGCAGTCAGCCTGAACACCAGCCCTGAAGATAAAGGGATTAAGACCGCCACGATTTCCCGAATGCGTCGCCCGTCATTGGCCTGAACACCAGCCCTGAAGATAAAGGGATTAAGACCCACCGTGCCGGCGTAACGCATTCGACGGTGCGCGCCTGAACACCAGCCCTGAAGATAAAGGGATTAAGACAAGTAAGCAAAAACATCCTTCGGCGAAGTGAGCGCGCCTGAACACCAGCCCTGAAGATAAAGGGATTAAGACTGTCAGTTTTTCCGCATATGCACTCATGATAAAATGCCTGAACACCAGCCCTGAAGATAAAGGGATTAAGACCTTGAGGACGAAGAGGCTAACCCGTTCCTCGGGGCCTGAACACCAGCCCTGAAGATAAAGGGATTAAGACCCTTCAATCAGGAAGTACAGGCGCGGCAGGGAGAGCCTGAACACCAGCCCTGAAGATAAAGGGATTAAGACCGATGTTGGTGACGTACACATCAGCGTCGACGCCTGAACACCAGCCCTGAAGATAAAGGGATTAAGACAAGCCTCGTCCGCAGTTGTGTATCCGTATTTTTGCCTGAACACCAGCCCTGAAGATAAAGGGATTAAGACGTAGTTGCGCTGGTCTTGACGAACTCATGTGCGCCTGAACACCAGCCCTGAAGATAAAGGGATTAAGACAAGCTGTGCTGCACAGGTGTGGCGGACTAGAGAGCCTGAACACCAGCCCTGAAGATAAAGGGATTAAGACGTTAGACTACAAATTAACTTATTCAAGAGGCTTCAGCCTGAACACCAGCCCTGAAGATAAAGGGATTAAGACCTTTAAATTTAATCAGAATACCGGAGAAAAAGGGCCTGAACACCAGCCCTGAAGATAAAGGGATTAAGACCGCATTAATTTCCGGGGCTTTCTCTTTTTTCATTGCCTGAACACCAGCCCTGAAGATAAAGGGATTAAGACAGATGAGGCAGAGGGCGTAGAGCACGAGTGCGCCGCCTGAACACCAGCCCTGAAGATAAAGGGATTAAGACCTCATCGAATATTTCTTTCAAATTTTCCCAGTGCCTGAACACCAGCCCTGAAGATAAAGGGATTAAGACGGGAAAGCAGGATTTGATTGGAATTAGCTTCAAGCCTGAACACCAGCCCTGAAGATAAAGGGATTAAGACGTGTCACTTTTATCCGTCGTACCGTGTGCAAGTGCCTGAACACCAGCCCTGAAGATAAAGGGATTAAGACAGGGTGACGGATCTTCCCCGAACCCAACCTGATGCCTGAACACCAGCCCTGAAGATAAAGGGATTAAGACTTGTAGAAGATGCCATGGCCCTGCTCATCGAAGAGCCTGAACACCAGCCCTGAAGATAAAGGGATTAAGACAATCCAGCCAATGGCAGCCATATCTTAAGCCTCCGGCCTGAACACCAGCCCTGAAGATAAAGGGATTAAGACTGCATTATCGCATCGCATGAATTCGGATAATGCAGCCTGAACACCAGCCCTGAAGATAAAGGGATTAAGACTGATTTTCATGTCAGCTCCTTTGAACTTTCTTTTGCCTGAACACCAGCCCTGAAGATAAAGGGATTAAGACTTGAAATCAGGCCAAGTACCGCAAGACATATTAAAGGCCTGAACACCAGCCCTGAAGATAAAGGGATTAAGACGCCACTCGAATTCTGTATCCATTGCCCAATTTTGCCTGAACACCAGCCCTGAAGATAAAGGGATTAAGACCCTCCGCGGCGTTTAGCCGGGCCTCCAGCTCGGGCCTGAACACCAGCCCTGAAGATAAAGGGATTAAGACCGACTGGCATTACCCCCCTCCCGGAGATACTTCGCCTGAACACCAGCCCTGAAGATAAAGGGATTAAGACCCCGATGCCTTCACGGCATCGAGAAACGAAGTGCCTGAACACCAGCCCTGAAGATAAAGGGATTAAGACTTGCGGCGCCCTCAAGCGTGGCCAGCAAAGCCTGCCTGAACACCAGCCCTGAAGATAAAGGGATTAAGACGTATCATCAAATCCTATAACAGCCTGCATATATGCCTGAACACCAGCCCTGAAGATAAAGGGATTAAGACGCCGCGGAGAGGGACGACGAATCCTTTAATTTATGCCTGAACACCAGCCCTGAAGATAAAGGGATTAAGACCACGGCCCGCTCCGCGAAACGACGGGCGGCCTTCGCCTGAACACCAGCCCTGAAGATAAAGGGATTAAGACAACTGTTTTTCCAGTCCGGCCGTCAGTTTGTCTGCGCCTGAACACCAGCCCTGAAGATAAAGGGATTAAGACTTCTCTGCTTCCACCTTTTTCAAGATGCAGAGTTGCCTGAACACCAGCCCTGAAGATAAAGGGATTAAGACGTCCCTTTTCCGTTGTTTGCCGCGCGTAGTCCTGGCCTGAACACCAGCCCTGAAGATAAAGGGATTAAGACGCCGCGCGAGCTCCAAGGCTGTTAGCGATTTGGGCCTGAACACCAGCCCTGAAGATAAAGGGATTAAGACTTCTTGCCATTCACCGTAATAATCCCCAATGTGTGCCTGAACACCAGCCCTGAAGATAAAGGGATTAAGACCGCTTGCTGGATTCCGTTCAATGCTGCCAGCTTGCCTGAACACCAGCCCTGAAGATAAAGGGATTAAGACGCACCGACAGCAGGCCAGCGATCTTGGTAGCATGCCTGAACACCAGCCCTGAAGATAAAGGGATTAAGACACTTCACAGTCTCACCCAGCTGATTCTTCTCTGCCTGAACACCAGCCCTGAAGATAAAGGGATTAAGACCGAGAGAAGGATTTGATTCGCGGAAGCTTCGACGCCTGAACACCAGCCCTGAAGATAAAGGGATTAAGACTTCTGCTTCGGCTGCGATCTCGGCGAGCCGCTCCGCCTGAACACCAGCCCTGAAGATAAAGGGATTAAGACGCTGGGATTTCCACGACTGCGTACAACGGTTTGGCCTGAACACCAGCCCTGAAGATAAAGGGATTAAGACGACCACGGGAAGCACGCCTCGCAGGCCACGCGCGCCTGAACACCAGCCCTGAAGATAAAGGGATTAAGACGCGGCTTCAATTTTATCTTTGTTTTCAACACAGGCCTGAACACCAGCCCTGAAGATAAAGGGATTAAGACTCAATAAGGAAACGAATACTACTCATACTATATGCCTGAACACCAGCCCTGAAGATAAAGGGATTAAGACTGATCGAGATGGTTTGATCAGCTCCGTTCGCAGTGCCTGAACACCAGCCCTGAAGATAAAGGGATTAAGACACCTGATTGCCAAATCCATCATCTTGGTTATAGGCCTGAACACCAGCCCTGAAGATAAAGGGATTAAGACTCACTGTGCCGACACCCGCCGGGGAGCCACTTACGCCTGAACACCAGCCCTGAAGATAAAGGGATTAAGACTTGCGCTTGGGGGAAAACTCGACCAGACGGCCATGCCTGAACACCAGCCCTGAAGATAAAGGGATTAAGACGTTTCCCGCTCACATACGTCGCGACCAATTCCGCCTGAACACCAGCCCTGAAGATAAAGGGATTAAGACGGCGAGCTTGCGTGAAGGTGGTGGGCATGGTGGGCCTGAACACCAGCCCTGAAGATAAAGGGATTAAGACTGGAGCCGCGCGATGAACACGTCGAGTTCGTCTTGACTGAATACCAGCCCTGAAGATAAAGGGATTAAGACGCTTTCTCGCCCGCCGGTGCGGGCGTGAAGGTTTGCCTGAATACCAGCCCTGAAGATAAATGACGCGCTCTTTCTGAAGTGGCAGCGGCAGATTCTAGGGGCGACTTCAGTCGCCCGCGGACTCTAATCTCCGGCCGATGGTAAGTGAATTAAAGGGCTGGGTTAATAATTCTTGATTCAGACAGGCCAACGGTTGGCGGCCAAGTCTGCGAGCACTCATGAATTCGGGAAGTGTTGAAATTCGTCCTCGCAGGGCACCCTTACTCAGCCCTTATTCAATAGCGACGCGATCGACGAAATGGCTGAATCCAGAATGCCCGCCGGCTTGACGCTCAGTTCCACGTTGCCGCATTTCGGGCATCTATCAGGCGTGGGCTCAATCAGTGCATCGGAGCGGGGGGCGTGAGTGATTTGCCAGCCGCAGTTGGGGCACTGAATGAGTTCAGGCCGTGGTTTTATGGGCATGACAATTCCTGTTCAATGAACGCGAAGGCGAGCACATCGTGACCAAAAGGCTTATGGGGTGATCAGATTTTTGGATGGAGAACTAGGCTGCGACTTGCAGGCTGACTATCCAGCGCTACAGGCCATGACAAGGTTATCGATGTCGCTCCGATTTTCTGAAGGGCCAGGCTGCAAGAGATTCGTTACCTGCTTCTACCGACGGCCTCTCGGCAGGTATGCACGACCAACTGATGAATCGAAGTGGTCCTTCAGTCCTGAAATTCGTCCGGGGCTGGGGATATTTCACCTCGACAATTGTTCTAGGTTTCATAGGCCCCCACCGTCGCACCACTCCGTTCCTTCCACCGGCACTCGGTCATCAAGCGCCGCAAGAACTCTTCCGGTGCCAATTCCTCGTCCAGCAGATTGCGTTGCCGCACCACGTTGGCGAAATCCCCGGGGGTGAGGTGTTCCAGGCTTTGTAGCTTCCGGGCGAGCAGGGGCGGAATGGCCTCGGCGGCGTGGGCAGCGCCGAGGGCTTCGCGGGCGAACAGGGCGAGGCACTGGGCCGGCGCCAGCGGGCGGAAGTGCAGCTTGAAGTCAAATCGGCGCAGGGCGGCGGCATCCAGCCCATCCATCAGATTGGTGGCCGCGATGAGGATGCCGGGGAAATGCTCGATCTGCTGCAGCAACTCATTCACCTGGGTCGTCTCCCAGCTGTGCCGAGCCTGGCGGCGGTCGCGCAGCAGGCTGTCCACTTCATCGAGAAAGAGCACGCTACGCTCGGCGTCGATGTTGTTGAACAGGGCGGCGAGGTTCCGCTCGGTTTCTCCCACGTATTTCGACACCAGATCGGAAGTTGCGCGAACCACCAGCTCGCGCCCCAGCGCATCGGCCAGCACATGCGCAAACTCGGTTTTGCCGGTTCCAGGCGGCCCGTAGAAACATAGCCGGCCGTGGCCGTTGCGCTGCAGAGCCTCGGCGATTTTCCCCGGCGCGATGCCACCGGCGAGGTTGAGATAGGCCACGTCGAACTCCGTTGTGGTCTGACGCCGACGCGGGCTGGCGCTTCCATGCAGCAGGCGACGGGTCGCGGCTACACCGCCCCGTACGACATCGACCGGGTCGGTTTCCGGCTGCAGGTCGAGAAGCCGCCTGGCCGCGCCAAACTGGGCCGGCAGAAGTGCTTCGTCGGCAGCCAGGTCATCAAGCAGTTCCGCCGGCACCGGGGTATCACCGAGGTGGCACTCGGCCATGCGCCGGCGCACGCTACGCGGCGGCGTCGTGAAGGCCACCGGCAGCAGGAAACGACGCAGAAAGGCGGGGTCCATGCTTTCGGCGTCGTTGGTAATCCACACCGCCGGCACCGGGTTATCTTCGAGCGTGCGGTTCATCCAGCCCTTTTCGCCACGGCCTTGGGCGGGCTTTCCCCCGAGCAAGGCCAGCAGGATATTCTGGCCATTGCCGAAGGCGTCTTCCACTTCATCGAAGATCACCAGACAGTCGGTGCGACCCCGCAGCAGACGCAGGAGAAGCAGGTAGGCACCCAGACGACCCTCGCGCGACAAGCCTTCTCCATCGTCGTCCGCCGTCTTGACCCGATAGGCGGTGAGCTTTGCGGCGGTGGCCAGCGCTTGTGCAAACTCGGTCTTGCCGGTGCCGGGAGGGCCATATAGGAGGGCATTCACTCCCTTGGCGCCCTGCTCTGCCGCACGGCCGAGCACGCTTTGCAGGCGCTGGCCGTCACGGTCAAGATGCGGAAAATCGGCCAGTGTCCACCGCGATGCGGGCGCTTCTTCGACGATCGCGGCGAGGAGTTCGTCCTGGTTCTCGGGCGCCAGGATCAGGATGTCATTAAACAGTTCTTCAGGCTTTACGAAGTCTTCCAGATCATCCCGGGAACGGCCGACGCGCAACAGCCGCAGGACGCGCAGGGTGCTTTTGCGTCCCAGGGCGCGCTTGATTTCGGCCAGCGGCACATCGAGCGCGGCGGCCAGGCAAGCATAGTTTTTACGCTGGCCCGCGCACTGGGTTTCACGCAGAAAGTCACTGAAGGCCGGTGTATGGGCACGCTTCTCGGCAAAATCGAGGATCGCAGTCTCAACGGCGTCGAGGCCTGTGCAGTCCGCAATCACCGCCACACTGGGATGGGTCGGCGCGGCGCCATCCTGGATCGCGAGGCGCTGCAAGACGGGCAAAGGCACCCGCCGGAGCACGTCAGCTAGATACGCGCGCATGCGCTGTCCGGGCAGACCACGCAGGCTTCGACGTTTGGGTGGGCAGAGGAAATCCGGCAGATCGTCGTCACAGAACGCGTCATCGGCGCCTTCGCTTTCTTGCTCCTCTTTCTGCTGCCACTTGGTCTGAAGCTGCGCCAGCACCCGCGGCTCGATCAGCGGCAGACAAAGCGCCCACAGGGCGCCCAGAAAGTCCGAATCTTCGAGCCGCTCAAGCAATTCGGTGCGCTGGGTGATCAGCTGCAGGGCGTAGCGACCGGCGCGGCGCTGTTCGGCTGGCAGGGTGCTGAAGTCGGTCCGCCACGGTGAGCGGCTGGAAGGGCGCGCTGCGCGGGGCAGCCTGGAAGATACGGCCATGATCAGTTCTCCTCGGAAGTCCAGGCTTGCAGGCGACGGCTATCGAAATGCCACACGACGAAGTCCCCCCGATGCGGCCCCTCCTCGATGAAGACCCCAACTGCGAGATCAAGCGGTTCGCGGAAATACGCGTTGCCGGAATCCTTCTCGGCATCGTAAATCGGCGACTCGATCACCTCGACGACGATGGCGGGCTTGCCATAAGTGGGCCAGCGACGATTCTTGAGCCCGGCCTTCCAGCCGACGACATCACCTGCCCGAAAGACCTCGCGGCGGGTGAAGCTCCGAAAACGCTCACGAAGGCCAGCAGCCAGATCCTCCAGCGGCGAGTCGAGCGGCTCATCGTCAAAAAGCAGGGTCTCGGGGTCGTTCTGGCTAATCCCGATCTTCGCGAGCAGTTCGCTGGAAGACAGGGGCTTCGTATTTTTCGGGTTCATCGCACTCTCCTGGCGGCTTCGATGAGTGCATTTGAACAGGACAGTACGTCATCAGATGTCGTACTCTGCCCGCTTTGAAGGAGGTGGAAGATGGCGGCTTACAAGGAGCGTATCGACCGGCTGAACATGCTGGCGAAGCTGATTCCAGCTCATTTGTCGAAAAGCGATTGCCCGGACCCCGGGCGGCTGCTCGGCAGCATGGCCGAGCAATACGACCCGCTGGCCAGTGAAAGCGCACGCCGCCGGGCAATCCAGCGCGACCTCGAAGCGCTGGTCAAGGAGAAGCGTATCGAGGTGGTCAATCCAAATGGAAAACCCCTGCGCTATCGCCGGCTGATTGACCCCGATGCGGCGGATCCGCGCATGTGGGACTACGCCCGCAAGTTGATGACTTCACTGATTCGCGATGCGCTGCCAGAGCGTCGACTCGAACGGATCTGGGCCAAGCTGCGGGAAGAGGGTGACGAGTTTGGTCTTGGCGACGACAAGCTGTGCATCCTCAGCGATACCCAGCGTCTGCTGCCGGCTGACATTCGCGAAGAGGTGCTCGCCGCGACGCTCGAAGCCCTCTCCCTGTCGCGAACCCTGCACGCCACCTACCGCGACCGGGACGACAAGCTGACCCGCCCGGTGCTGCACCCCCAGGCCCTGCTGCAGCGCGGCCCGCGGCTGTACCTCTTTGCCATGAAGAACGACGAGCTTGAGCCGGTGCGCATGTATGCCTTGCATCGCTTCATCAGTGCGAAGCTTGGGGAGGAAGCGTCCCGTGTTTCAGAGCAGTTCAATCTTCAGGACGCCGTTCGCAAAGGCCAGGTGGATTTTGCCGGAGACCGCCAGGTTTGCCTGGAACTACGCGTGCGCGGCTATGTAGCCGAACTGCTCCGGGACTGCCCGCTATCAGACAACCAGGTGATTGAGGACGAGTCCGAAGGCAGCCCCTTTGTGGCCCGCGTCAGTGCCACCGTACCCGACACGGGGCAGCTCCTGCGCTGGGTGCTGGGCTGCGGCGCCAACGTGGAAGTGCTTGCGCCGCCCAAGCTGCGCGAGGTGGTCGCGGCCCAGGCCGCAAAAATGGCAGCGCTTTACAGCGGGCCGGCGGCGTGAGCTTTTCGCCTCTCGAGCGCGCGTTCACCGAACTGCGGCTAATAAGACAGCCGTGAATGGCCGATGCCGCCCCCCAGACATCGGTCGGGTAGAGGGCAAGAGGGAATCACGCAAGCGCGGTCACCGTGCCTAACTGGCACGGTGACCGAAGGTCAAACCATTCACGTTCGGAAAAAGCGGAATTTTGTCCGGACACAGGATGGGCACGGTTTGGGCACTGGGTGGGCGCAAGCTGAGATCCGAGCCCGAAAAGCAAAAAGGCTCAATCACCTGAATGATTGAGCCTTAACGCTTTTGTTTGGTTGCGGGGGCAGGATTTGAACCTGCGACCTTCGGGTTATGAGCCCGACGAGCTGCCAGACTGCTCCACCCCGCGTCTGAAGAATTGAATTCTACCGGAATTCACACGCCTGTCAAATTTTTATTGCGTCGCACAATGCAGGCGACACCACGCAGCGGTGCGCAGGCCGGCTTTCCACGCTATCGGCCAGCAGCTTGTGGGCCTTGGCCCCGGGCTTTGTGAGCTTGATCTGAGTGTCAGGGAGTGGCATCAGGGGGCATCAACTTCCGCAGAGCAGTGGATGCCCCCGAATCGACCCTCCTAAAACAGCCAGCTTGCAATGGAACCCGCCGAAACCCTACAGACGCAAAAAAGGCCGGAACCCTTGATTTCTCTGGGCTGACCGGCCTTTACTGAACTACTTCAGAACTGCTTTTGGTGCCTTGGGCGAGACTCGAACTCGCACGGCTTGCGCCACTACCCCCTCAAGATAGCGTGTCTACCAATTTCACCACCAAGGCACTGCAACTGCATGGCTGAACCGACATTTGCATCGGCACAACTGCTTCACGGCGAGGTTTTTGCCTGAGAAGCTGAAGGGGCCGCAATATAGACGATGAATCCGGGGCCGTCAAGGAAGAAAAAATATTCTGCCCCGCTGCGGCCGGAAAACGCCCGCGAAGACTTCACCAAAAGCGCACCGGGCCGCCATGTGTTAACGTGAAAGTATCGGCGTTTCCGACGCGCAGGGACGGGTGCGAACCATGAGCGAACGAGCCATCAGCTTCCATTTTCGCGGCGCCATCCGGCAGGTGGAGGGCCTCTCGCCGACGCGTACCGTCCTGCAGTATCTGCGCGAGGAGTGTCACGCCACCGGCACCAAGGAAGGCTGCGCAGAGGGCGATTGCGGGGCGTGCACGGTGGTGATCGGCGAGAGGCGGGGCGCCCGGCTGCAGTTGCGGGCCGTGAACGCCTGTCTTCAGCTTTTGCCCATGCTCGACGGCAAGGCACTGTTCACCGTGGAAGACCTTGCACCGCTGGCCGGCTCCGGCCGGTTGCACCCGCTGCAGCAGGCGCTGGTGGAGGGCCACGCATCGCAATGCGGTTTCTGCACGCCGGGCTTCGTGATGTCGCTGTTCGCGCTCTACGAAAACACGCCAAGCTGCCCCTCGCGGGACGCGGTGATGGAGGCGATCTCCGGCAACCTGTGCCGCTGCACCGGCTACCGGCCCATCATCGACGCCATGCCGGCCGCCTGGGCGCTGCCGCGGGTGGGCATCGAGCGCAGTGCGGTGCTGGCCCCCTCGATGAAATGGCGGCCCTGCCGACGCTTGAATACCGCGTCGGCGCGCAGTGCTTCATCGCCCCCCGCAGCCTCGCCAAACTCGCCAGCGCCCGGCTGGCCATGCCGGAGGCGCGCCTCGTGGCCGGCGCAACGGACGTGGGCCTGTGGGTGACCAAACAGCTGCGCCCGATCGGCGACATGATCGGACTCGGCGCCGTGCCCGAGCTGAAGGCCATCCACCACGACGCCGGCACGCTCGTCATCGGCGCGGGCGCCAGCCTCACCGACGCCTTTGCGGCGCTTGTCGATTTCGAGCCGGGCTGGGCCGACATCGCCCGCCGCTTTGCCGCGCCACCGATCAGGAACGCCGGCACCCTGGGCGGCAACCTTGCCAACGCCTCGCCCATCGGCGATTCGATGCCCGGCCTGATTGCCCTCGACGCCCGGGTGCTGCTGCGTCGCGGCGAGCGCCTGCGCCGCGTGCCGCTCGAAGACTTCTACCCCGGCTACCAGCAAACCGCCCTTGAACCCGGCGAATTCATTCAGGCGCTGGAGTTGCCTCCCGCCCCCGCCGGCCGCCTGTTCCGCTGCTGGAAGATTTCCAGACGCTTCGACCAGGACATCTCCACCGTTTGCGGTGCCTTCGCGCTGACCCTGGCCGACGGGCACGTCGGCGACGCCCGCATCGCCTTTGGCGGCATGGCCGCCACGCCCCGGCGCGCGCTTATCACCGAGGCGCTGCTCCTTGGCCAGCGGTGGGCAGCCGACACAATCAGCGACGCCATGGCCGCTCTGGCCGAAGAATTCACGCCACTCGACGACCTGCGCGCCAGCGCGGCCTACCGCCGGCAAGTTGCCGCCAAGCTGCTGCAGCGCCTGTGGCTGGAAGCCAGCGGCGTACCGGTAAGCCTCTGCGGGCTGGAGCCGCTGCCATGAACACCGCCCCGCCGCCCGTCGGGGCCGCCCTGCCCCACGAAAGCGCCCATCTGCACGTCACGGGCGAGGCCGCTTACACCGACGACCTGCCGGAGCCCGCCGGCACCCTGCACGCGGCCCCCGGCCTCTCCAGCGTCGCCCACGGGCGCATCGTCTCCCTCGATCTTGCCGCGGTGCGCTCGGCCCCCGGCGTGCGTGCGGTGATCGTTGCCGCCGACATTCCCGGCGACAACAACTGCGGTGCGGCCGTGCACGACGACCCCATCCTTGCCGACGGCGAAGTGAGCTTCCACGGCCAGCCGCTGTTTGCCGTCGCCGCCGACACCCGCGACCAGGCCCGCCACGCCGCACGCCTGGCCAAAGTCGGAATCGAAGCCTTGCCGGCCCTTCTTACCGTCGAAGACGCGCTCGCCGCCGGCAGCCATGTGTTGCCACCGGTCGAAATCAGCCGGGGCGACGTGGCCGCCGCCCTGGCCAGCGCGCCCCATCGCCTGGCCGGCACGCTGCACCTGGGCGGGCAGGAACACTTCTATCTCGAAGGCCAGGTGTCGCTGGCGATCCCCCGGGAAGACGACAGCCTGCACCTCGTCAGCTCCACCCAGCACCCCACCGAAATCCAGCACATCGTCGCGCGCGCCCTCGGCTGGCGCATGCATCAGGTGAGCTGCGAATGCCGGCGCATGGGCGGCGGCTTTGGCGGCAAGGAATCCCAGGCCGCCCAGTGGGCCTGCATCGCCGCGGTGCTGGCCCGGCGCACCGGCAAGCCGGTCAAGATTCGCCTCGATCGCGACGACGACATGCGCGCCACCGGCAAGCGCCACGACTTTCGCATCGAATACGAAGCCGGCTTCGATGCGGCCGGCCGCATCGCCGGCATCAAGCTGCTGCTCGCCTCGCGCTGCGGCTTCTCGGCGGATCTTTCCGGCCCGATCAACGACCGTGCGGTCTTTCACGCCGACAACGCCTATTACCTCGACGCAGTCGCCATCCGCAGCCTGCGCTGCCGCACCCACACGGTCTCCAACACGGCCTTCCGCGGCTTTGGCGGGCCGCAGGGCATGTTCGCCATCGAATCGGTGATCGACGATATCGCCCGCCAGCTGCAGCTCGACCCGCTGGCCGTGCGCCGCGCCAACTTCTACGACGCCCCGCCGCGCAACACCACGCCCTACGGCATGACGGTCGAGGACAAGGTGATCGCGCCGCTGGTCAACCAGCTCGCCATTGACGCCGGCTACGCCACCCGCCGCGCCGCCATTGCCGCCTTCAACGCCGCCAGCCCGGTCATCAAGCGCGGCATCGCCCTCACCCCGGTCAAGTTCGGTATCTCCTTCACCGCCACCTTCTTCAACCAGGCCGGCGCGCTGGTCCACGTTTACAAGGACGGCACGGTGCAGGTCAGCCACGGCGGCACCGAAATGGGCCAGGGGCTGCACACCAAGATCCGCCAGATCGTCGCCGGTGAATTCGGCCTGCCGGTGACCGACGTGCGCCTGTCCGCCACCGACACCCGCCGCGTGCCCAACACCTCGGCCACCGCCGCATCCAGCGGCACCGACCTCAACGGCAAGGCCGCCCAGGCAGCCTGCCGGACGATCTGCCAACGCCTGGCCGCCTTCGTCGCCGGACGGCTCGGCATCGACGCCGGGCAGGTCGGCTTTGCCGACGGCCAGGTTCGCGCGCCGGGCTTCAACCGCCCCTTCGCCCAGGTCGTCGCCGACGCCTACCGGGCCCGCGTGCAGCTGTGGGATGCCGGCTTCTACACCACGCCCAAGATCCACTTCGACCCGACCACCCTGCACGGCCGGCCCTTCTACTATTTCGCCTACGGCGCCGCGGTCAGCGAAGTGGCCATCGACACCCTCACCGGCGAACACCGCGTGCTGCGCGTCGATATCCTTCACGACGCCGGCCGCCCGATCAATCCGGCCATCGACATCGGCCAGATCGAAGGCGGCTTCATGCAGGGCCTCGGCTGGCTCACCTGCGAAGAACTGGTCTTTGGCCCCGATGGCAGCC
>Ga0268298_10000973_pt1 | contig 35474 bp, 38 predicted proteins | sample WWTPWeurt_MetaG_FD_194462 | JGI IMG/M metagenome (GOLD analysis project Ga0268298, IMG submission 194462) | Activated sludge microbial communities from WWTP in Nijmegen, Gelderland, Netherland - WWTP Weurt | ecosystem: Engineered > WWTP > Aerobic digester > Activated sludge | place...
TTTTTCGAGAACAGCCGCCCATCCTTCGAGCGCTCCAGCACATATTTCGCAAAACTCAACTGCACATTCGTCCCATGCAGAATTACCGTGCGGTCCCGTTTATCCATATCCAGTTTCACATCCCAATTCGAGCGCGGCACGAACCGCTGCAACAACTTCGCGCTCTCCGAATGTAGTCCGCGGATCGCCTCCGCCATCATCACCACCGAGTTTGAATATTTCGCCCGCATCCGCCGCTCATAGATCACCGAAAACTCATCCGAATAATGCCGCGCAAACTCAAACACCGCCGTACCCGCCAGCACCAGCATCACCAGCCCCAGCACCGCAGCAGGGATCGTCCACCCCGCATCCATACACCACCACCCCGCCCCAAAAAACACCGCCGCCGCAATACCCGCAGAGATCCATTTCATAGCGCACCTCCAAACAACGCCCACAAAAACACCGCCCAGCACCCCAGCGCCACCAGCACACCGATCCACAACGACCCGATCAACATCACACCCAGCGCCAGGTGTAGCCGTCGCCGCGCCCCCCGCGCCTGCATCTCCTCCCACTCCCACGCCGAACGCGGGAACCGGCACGGCAGCCCATTCCGCAGCACAAAATCATCCTGCAACCCCCGCACACACCCGCCGCGCGGCAACCCGCAGCCGCAAACCGCCGGTCGAGAAAACCTGCGCCAAAACCGTAAAAATTTCGTCTTCATAGAACCTCACTTGTCAGACAACAGTGAACGTCAACGCTCACTCGGTGAACGTTGCAATTTACAACGTTCACCGCAAGCCCTAAAAAACCTGATAAATAAATATTCTTCTTTTTATGAATGTTCACTCGCGCTCACTTTCTTCGTATAAACATAATTTTTCAGTGATTTCCATCCCAAAAAACGCCTTCAAAACAGCCAAAAAACAGCCGGTGAACGTTGGTGAGGGTTTTTCGGGCATTTGGAAAAAGAAAAAAAATTTTTCTTCCGTAGCAGAATAGCCATTTAATCCTCACTCACCCTCACCGGAGCCGCCAAAACTGCCGTTTTTATGCCCATACCACGCTTTTCGCTCTTGTTTTGCGCCTTCCGTCGAGCGAAAGAAGTTGATGACCGTTGGTTTCCTCATCCAGGCCTCTTCATCCCCAAACGGATGATCCGCGCCCAAACTGCCAGCCTCCCGCCATTCCACCCCCCACCGCTCGCATAGGCCCTTCACCCGCAATTGCATATCCGGGTCAGCCATATTCACGAATTTCGTGCCCTTATATTCCGGGGTGCCATCGGTCGCCCGCTGCGTTTTGATGTTCAAATACTTTTTGAAAATATCCGTCAACTTCCGGCTCTTCATCTTCTTCCCGGCTTTATCCTCCTCACTGGATTCATCCGCTTCACCCATCCGCCGGTTCTGCTCATCCACTACCAGGTTGGTCGCCAGGGATACATCTTTCAAATACACCCGTCCCGCATCCTCCTCCCGCTCCGAAACCGGACCCCACGCCCAGGCCAGAATGATTCCCTCCAGCACCCGCGCCGTAAACATCTCATAACGGTCGCCCTTGCGCTCCTCCGTCACCAGTTTCATATATTCCTGCACCAATTTCTTGCCGTCCTCGCTCTTCATCACCGTCATGAGCGAGACCGTGATCTGTTTCGTGCGCTCATCGATGGATTTATCGATGCCGTCGAAATTCACATCGCAGTCTTTTTGCAGGTTGTGTATTCGGTAGGTGAACAACGCGTTGCGGATATTCCGGCACTTCGTTTCATAGATCTGTAAGGGCGGCAATTCCGGCGAAATGCGCGGGTGTGGCTGGATCGGCAGCATCTCCTTCGTAATACAGCGGCTCTCAGTTGCCTGGTCGTCAAACTGTTTTCGCATCCCAATGATCTTCGGACCAAACACCGAATACGCCTCCGGGTCAAAATTTCCCATCGCGTTTTTCTCGCTCTTCAAGATCGCCGTGCCTTTGCGGTTGCCGCCGTTCAGGATCTTCCCGATCATCGAGGCCTCAGAGGAGTCTTTGAAATCCGCCTCATCCAAAACCAGCGTGCTATCCGGGTACATATCCAAAATGCGGAACAGCGCCGAGGCCGAAGAGCCAGCATTCGTCATGATCGCCTGGTAGCACAGCGGCCCAATCGTCTCCAGCATGCGCGTCTTCCCCGTTCCATAATCGCCCAGGGCCCGCAGATAGGGCACCGTGCGAAACTGGCCCGCCATATACGTAAAAAACGGATAGATCATCAACAAATATTCGAGCGTTTCATCGCTTCCGCAATCGAAAAATTCATGGTTGTGTTTTTTGGTTGCGAACAACAGATCCTGTTCATCTCGCAGGTCCACCATTTGGCTCGGCAAAAGCAGGATCTTTTTACGGATCGTATTGTTGGGAGGAATCGGCGCGATAATATTTTTATTGATCTCAAGCCTGTCAACCCGGTCTTCGATCTTCCCATCCGGGTAACGCACGGCAAAATAGGTGCGATCATCCTCTGGGTCATATTCCAAACCGAGCAGGTGATCGAAATACCATCCACCCGTTGAATAGATAACATCCTCATCCAGTTTCGAGGCCTTCCGCGCCGCCGTTTTCGCATCCCGCTCCTTTTCCCGAATCGCAGCCGTCCGGTCCCGCCACTCCGTTGATTTGATCTGCAGCGCCTCCAGCAATGTCTCTTTGTATCCCGCGCGGTCATCCATATCCAACGCCGCCACATCCCCCTTGAAAAATTCATTCAGCGCCTTGGTTTTTTCAGGCAGGGAATCAATTTCTCCGATCTGTTCCGCCTTGTAAACGATGTACGGTTTCGCTACCTTCAGCCAACCAGAAACCTTTGCCGCCTGTTGATCCTGCGGCAAATTGTCCTTTACCCACGCCTGCAATTGCGCGTTCGCGTCTTTGATATGGTCATTACCCTTAGACATGGATAACCTCATTGTTTTCATCACGCGCGATCAATCGCGGCATCTTGACAATCTGGATTTTGGGTCCAAACATCTTCCCGATCACCTTCAAATTCTTCTCACCGGCCTCATCGTCATCGGGCGCATAATACAGACCGTCCCGCTTCCACATCTTTTTCACCCACCTCAAAACCACCTCCTGCTCTTCCGGCGTCTTGCGTTCAAAATCCGCGAACGCCCCCAGCAAAGCCAGTCCGCCAACCCCCCACTGCGCATACGTCTTGGCGTCCCCTTGCCCCTCCACCATCACACACAAACCGGTCGCAGTGAACGCAAAGTTGTAATAGACCTGTTTGGGTCCCGCCAGGCACTTGTGCGGGTTGTAACTCTTCCACGCCCGTTCCTTGTTTGTTTTGACATCGATGATGACGTCGAAGCCGGGCAACTGTCTGCGGCTCAAATATTCAACCTTCCCAAACCGCTGATGGGTATAAATAATTCCAGGTGCGCTCATCAACCCGCTGATCTTTCCATTGGCGATCCAGTCACGCTCGAACTCAGGATGATCGATCACCTTGTAATTTGTCGCCCACGCCGCCACATCCCCCTTGAAGCCCAGCACCGCCACAGCCTCAGGCGACAGTGGATCAATGCCATACTTCGCGAATTCGCCCCGCATATCCTCAAACTGCCAATCCTGTTTCCGCCCGGAAAAACCCGTCAGTGCCTTTTGCGTGCTCTCATCTGTCCATCCACGACCACGCACATATTTCAGCGCATCCTCATCCGCGGGAGTGTGAATACCTAGGTCCTTGTCATCACGCGACGCGCCCATCAGCCAGCGGTGGAACACACCCGCCGCCACGGTAAATGCGCCCGTAGTAGCAGCCCGCCGTTGAACCTCACTCGCATCCTCTTTTTTGAATTGTGGCATCCGCAGCCCGGCGCGATCCGCCAGGTATTCCAACGCATCCATAAAATCGCCCTTGCGCTCGCGCATCACGAACGCAAACACATCGCCATGCCAGCCAGATTGCGAATACCACCAGGCATGCTGCATCGAGAGGATCACATGCAGGGAATTGCAATCGCTTCGATCCCCATCGGCGCGGTTCCCCCGCAGCCGCAGAGGATATCCAAACGCCTGAATAACATCCTCAATTGGGTTTCCCTCTCGAACCTTCTCAACAAAATCCTCAAAATCATTCATGACCATTTCTCCAGCGTTTTCTCAGAAATTTTCTAACAATTCGCGCCTACATTAAGCAAGCCTACCCGCACAACCAAACCAAAATCCCCGCAGACCCCCACCCCCCTCCCACTCACTTTATGCGACAAAAAAAACATCCCTTACGCGCCATACCAACCGCCAAAATCACCCGCTGACCTGGCATTTGTATCGCATAATGCCCATTACTGGTAACGACCGCGCTTTTATGGGGCTGCCCTCGCCCGTGGACCGTTGCGCCCATGGATTTAGTGAACATTGGGATTTTTTCTTCTACTGCTTCCCAATGGGAGCGCGGCGGCAATGCGGACAGGGTGACAGTGGCAATGTTGGCGGCTAATATCACGCAATGCGGACCGAATCGCTGGCGATCTCGTCGCCATCGAACATGACCGAAACATACAAAAGGTCATCGTTGTAGCCAGCACGGCTCAGGCTGATATCCAAATGCTCTTTGAGATATTCTTTGACAGGCTCAGAGAATGGGTGTGTTATGACCTCACTCTTTTTTAATTCCGGGTTCGCATCTAATCTTTCCTGAATCAATCTGCGCCGAATAATTTCCTGATCGATCTCGATCTGGCGTGTGTTCCTGTCATTCATTTCTTCGCTGGCTGCCCATAGGACCTTTCGAATATTCGTTTTGCTTTGTTTTTCTCTTTCGCTATAATCTTTATGGAACGTAAATTCGACCGTGGTGTAATATCCCTGGTCTTCGCTCCAATCCGCATCCCTGATGCCAGCCACCATCCATGCAACAAAAACGGGGGATTCATCTTCGGGAAAACTCGCGTGACAATCGAAAACCATTGCAATGGGAGCCAGGTTGGGAATATGAAATTGGATTGCTTTTTCCCAACCGGATAGGTTGTATTTTGATTCGTCCAATATCCCATAAACCATGTGCGGAAAAATAACGTCGGGGATCATGTTCTGAACTTTTTCAAAAAGCGCATCGAACTCTTCGGCCTTCTCAGCCTTCACCTTTCTGGCTTCTTCAATTTCTTGCAATCGTTTTTTTTCTTCATCTGCTTTGCGCTCTTCAACAGCGATTTCAATCAAAGCCAAAACTTCTTGAGGGGTAGTTTCTTGTTTCATCAGGTTCTCCTTTTTCACTGAAACGTTGCCATGCAACGCTCAATCAACATCCTCATCACCGGCGGGGTGACTGCGTTTCCGTACTGCCGCACTTTTTCGCGTTTGGTGCCGAGCACTACATAGGAATCGGGGAACGCCATCGCCTTGCCGATCTCATGGTGCTGCAGCATGCGGAAATACAGATCCTCCACCTGCAGGCCATCCAATGCCTGGATCAACGCGGCGCGGTCCACACCCGTCATGGTATGGATGGCATCGCCCATCCCGCTGGCCTGCTGGGTGCCGTAGTAATAGGACAGGAACGAACCTGCCGAGAGCAGCGCGTGGTGGCTGCCGGTCGAGGTGACGCACATCAGCGATTCATCGATCCGGCTGGCTTTTCCGGTGCCGCGCATATCGGCGATGAACGAAGGGTCCACCAAACCGAACTGATTTTTGAAACTCGCAGGCAGGGTCAATAACGATTGGTTTCCAGCGGTGGTCTGGGTGCCCGTGGGCTCATCCAGCCCGGAGGACATATATTCGGGCTTGGCTCCGCCGCTGTAATTCTTGGTGAGGAACCCGGCCACAATGCCCAGCGTCTGCGCCGTGGTTTGGGTGGCCAGCGCGGAATGAGCATCGCGCACGTATTTCCCGTTTCCCTGAGAGTGGGCGGTTTCCACCAGCCACGGCAAAACCACGGCATGGCTGGCATCTCCCGGCTGCGTGGGCAGCGGTTCGTGCGCCGCATTTTTCACGCGGTTGCCGATTCCGGTTGTATATCTCCCGGTCACGATCATCATCTGTCGTCCATAGGCCTCAAGGCCGTATTGGATGCGTGCCAGGGTTTTCGGTTTGAGCGGCGTAGCCCGGTCGCCAATGCGCTCAGCCGGGATGGACCAGTCGATGGCGTTGAAGGCCGCGTAATAGAACGGGGTGACCTCATGGTGGCATTGGGGGCAGCGATAGATATATTGCGCCTTGTACCTGCCCCAGCGTTTTCCGCGCTTCCAGGTTTGGATGGATTCCACGCGCCGGTCGCAGTGTGGGCAGTGCGCCACCGGTCGGAATTCGAGATCCGGTTTGCGGTTGCCCCGTTTCCAGAAAACCGTATACAGGCGGTCTCGGCTCTGTGGGGTTGGGAAGGCGAACATGGAGTTGTAGTAAACGACCTCATGCTCGTACCCCAGCGAGTGCATGGCATGCAGCCAGGCGTCCCACATGCGCCATTTGGCGGCATCGACCACGTTCTCCACCACGATGATGTTGTAATCGTGATATTCGGCGAAGCGCGGCACATCCCACATCGTGGCGCGGCTGCGCTCATCGGCAGGGTCGACCAGCACATTCCCGAACAGGTCGTTGGTGTAATAGCGGCGCGGCTTGCCTTTGGCCAGGGAGTGGTTGGTACATTCCGGGCTGGTGATCAAAATATCGGTGGAGGGATAGCGGCGCGGATCGACAGCGGAGATATCGGCGCAGTCATGGTCCACATTTGGGAAATTGGTGTTGTGCGTTTCAATCGCCAGTTTCCAGTGGTTCATCGCCAGCCGCACCTGCGCGCCTGCCAGCGTCGCGCCGATGGAGGACCCACCCGCTCCGCAAAATTGATCTGTCAGTGTGACGAATGATTTTTTCTTCACATCAATCTCCTCAAGCCTCATGCATCGAGCGGACTTTGCTCTTCCCCTGGCATCGGTCGCAGTGGTAAATCGGCTCTTTGCCTTCCCACGTCACCAGGTCGCACCAATCGAATTTTCCGCATTTATCGCAATTGCAATCCGTGCGCGGAAAATGCAGGGGCGTGAACATATCGAAAATAGAACGCCTGTGACTCTGGGGACTGGGAAGCATGTTCTTCGTCTGCGGGTTGCGAGCGTAAAGCGGCATGCGCTCCTCCACTACCTCCCCTTGCACAACATCAATTCCCGGCTGGAACCGCGAACCGCGCAGGCTGGCTTGCACTTTGTAATCCTTCTCCGCCGCCATCTCATCAATGCGGTCCCCAAGGCCGCTGAACATCATCACGAAATTGAAAAATACGCACGCGCCGCCATAGATGAACATCCCGCCGCCGAACAGCCACACCTCGAACTCGCTCCCCTGTGTCTGCACCTGTGACGTGCCCGTTCCGAAAATCAAAAAAATCAGACCGATGCCGATATGAATGGCGACGCCCCATGCCATATACAGCCAGAACAGTTTCGGCGCGCGCAGGAAATTGATCAACGTCACCAGGGCCAAAATTCCGATCAAGATATTCATCTCACCCTCCCGTAAAACCAAGCGGCGTGAAATAGATCGCCACACCGTAAAGCAATGCCAATAACCCGAGCGAGATCACAACCAGGTTGAACACGATCTCCGCAGTTCTATTTTTCTTATTTCTTTTCATTGCGGCCTCCATAGACCAACAGGAACACACAACCTAGCACGGCAAAACCGATCAGGAACCACGCGCCGGGGTTCATTGCACGATCAACCAGATGGACCCAAACAACAGCGTGCCCAAATAGCACAGCATCGCGGCGATGATGATCACACCGAGGACGGAATGGCCGTCAGGTCGTTTTTTATCGTTGGATTCATTCATCGGCGTTATTTCCTTTTGAGGGGCGGACCCAGACACGGTCAATGAGAAGTGCATAGATACCGATGAACAGGGCGTAGAGATAGGGCAGAATGTTCATGATCCGCCTCCGTGGACTATGCAGTTGGGATTGTCACCCGCCACATCGATGCAGGCGCAGGGCATGGCGTTGTATTCCTCGATCACGAATCCATTGACCGCGCGGCGGACGCCGGAGCAGCCATCGCAGAGGATGCGATCTTGATCGTCGTCGATGATGGAGTTGATGCCGAGGATGCAATCTTCGCCGCATTCCGAACATTTAACGAACCTGGTTCCAGTCATGATTCCGCTCCTTCCATGGCGGCGAGCAGATCGTCCATCGAGGAGCGCAGATAGCGTTTGGTGATCTCGATGGTGTTGTGACCCAGCAGGCGGCTGGTATCGACAATGTCGATGCCCTGGCGCTGGAGGTTTTTGGCAAATTCGTAGCGCAAACAATGGGGGGTGATATCGGGCGAGCCGATGCGGGAGGAAATGGCCTTGACGATGCGCTCGATGCTGCGGGGGCTGAGTCGTTCGGTTTGTTTGCCCAGCCACAGGGCGGAGGTTTGAACCGCACCGCGCACTTCGATCCACGCCTTCAATGCGGGGCGGACAATCTCCACAGTAAGCGGCACCTTGCGCTCCTTCTCGCCTTTGCCGTCACGCACCCGCACATGGCCAGAGCGTTCGCCGATGACGATGTCATCGAGATCGAGCGCGGCGCATTCGGCCACACGCAGACCGGCCTCGAGCATGACGGCGATCATGGCGTAATCGCGGACCGCGCAGGATCTGTCAAACGGTGTTTGTGCGCCGAGGATGTCTTTTTGACAGGCGACGATCAGATCGCTGCGCTCTTTTTTGGTGAGGGAGCGATATTTCTCGGAGAGTTGGGAGTGCTTTTTGCTGGTAATGCCATCCATCAGATCGGGACGGCCCAGCCAGGCGCTGAAAACACCCAGCGCCCAGAAACGCGAGTTCCATGTGCGGGCCGAAACTTTGGCGGCCTGCAGCGAGTGTTTGCGAAATGCGACGGAGTGGTAATTGACCAGTTCGGCGGGGTTGAAGGGTTGTTTGAATTCGGCCTCGTACCAGAGCGAGAATTCGCGCACACGCTGGAATGCGGTTTGAATGGAACTGTCACTTAATTGGCGGCGGGTGATTTTGCGATGGTCTACCTGGAGGTAGGTCCTGAAATCGGCCTGCCATTGGGGGGTGGTTGGTAATGGGTAGTTTTGCATGGTTCTCCTTTTGGTTATTGCTTTTTCGCCTGGCTTCCCGGTTGGGTGACTGCCCTTGCGGACAGTCACCTTACCTAAGGAGGAGAGAACGATCGCGCTGCTCTCTACAGCGGGTTACCAGGCCGCTGAGGGCCGGTGGGAGGGATCGAACCTCCATCCATCGCTTACGAAGCGATTGCTCTACCGTTGAGCCACACCGGCGATTTAATTTTCTTGAATGTCTTTGAGTTCTTCGATCTTGAGCAGGACGGTCGTGAGGTCACGCTGCATTTTGAATGTGTATTGCGGGTCGCTGACGTTGCCGAGGGTGCGGTGCATCTGGTTGGCAGACATTTTGATATCGTCGATGATGGCGTTGGCGGCATAGGGCAGGCGCGCTCGGCGGGTTTTGGAACGTTGGGCTTTGCGTTCGGTGCGGCGGAATTCACCGGCCACCATGAACACGCCATCGAGGGTGAACAGGGCGAGGAAAAGCAGGGCCGATTTCCAGGAGATGAGAGCGCCCGCTGCAATGGTGATGAGGACACCGCCTGCCACGTAAAGCGAGGTATGTTCTTTGCCTCTGAGGCGGTCCATCAGGCGGTTGTAGAAATAGCCGAATACGGGCAGTACGATCACAATGCCCACGATGAGGGGCAGCAGGATGTGCAATTTCGCCGCATATTCGTTTCCAAAGTCGCCCATTTTCACTATCATGATGGTTCTTCCTGTATCCTCGTTTTATGAAACATCTTCCGGTTCATCCGCCGCGACCGCCGCCGCTCGTTGCCTGGAATATTCCTTGAGCACTTCCTCGGCGATCCATTTCAGGGCTGCCCAGTAGGCATCTCTGCGGTCATCGGGGATCTGGGCAAATTTGACCGTGACCGTATACGTCCACTGGTTGCGACCCTCCCCTATCGTCCCGGTGGTGACAGTGGCCACTAGTGTTTCGGCAGGTGGAAGGCGACCATGCCGCTATCGAACACATGGGGCATGAGTGCCTTGAGAGAATCGGCGGCGAAGTGCGTACGCCAATCGGTGTAGGTCGTGAGGCAGTCGAAGAAGAAATAAAGATCCGGCGCGCGATTCGGGTTCTTTTCCCACTGCGAGATCGTATTGCCCGAAAGCGTAATATTTACGAATTTTTCAGTGAGGGTTTCTGCGAAGCCCCGGACAGAGAGACCGGATTGGCGGCGATATTCTTTTACAACGTCAGCGAATTTATTGTCCATTCATCACCTTTTGTTATTTACAAATGATTTGTAATTTACAGATGACTGGCAATATACACCCCGTTTGTTATTTTGTCAAGTGCGCGTGACAATGGGTTTTTGTGAGTACAATAATGCTACTAATGACAATAGAACAATCGTTCAAAGAATACTTTTTCAACTACTTTATTGAGTGGGAAAAAAAACAGCCAAATAAACGATCTACTTACAGCGCCTTTGCCCGCTGGCTTTCGGAGAATTCGTACGACGTGAATGTTAAACAACAGAACGTCGATGCATGGATCAAAGGGGTGCTGCCGAAGGATTACAAGTACGTGATGGTGTTGGCCGAAAAGATCGGCGATGAAATCTACGAATTGTTGAACGTGAAGAAGCCGAATCCCTATTTGCAGATCGTAAATAAACAATGGGAATTCGCTTCGCCTGAACGGCAAAAACAAATTGCCGAAGAATTCGAAAGATATGAAACGCAGAACGAATCTGAGCGAATTTCAAAAACATCAAAGCGACGAAAGGCTGGAAAGGCTCAATAGAGTCTGGTCATATTTGACGCCCTGGCAGCGCCTAGTCATTTTCACCAAGGTGGTCTGGTTCTCGATGCCCACGCTCTACCAGCGCATCGAACACATCAAATATTTTTATAGCCGCTGGCTTGCCTATCGCATTTATCCCGCTCATTGGGTGAGATGATGAAGAAAAAGAATAAAATCTTTTTCTATGTCTTCGCCGTTGTTTCAAGCATCTGTATTATTTGTCTGATCGCAGCCATCGCCATTCAGGCAGATGAATATCCATCGAATAAAACAACGTCTGATTATATGGTTGAATTCGGCGGCAACCCCGATGTCTATGCCAGAATTCTTGCAATGGCGGATTGCGTTGCGCTACAAAATGAATTCGACCAGGCAGAGGCAAATCTTCAAGAGCCAGGCACGCCGCAATACAGGTGGGGATTGGGATACATGAAAGCATCTGATGACCGCATGAGAGAAATCGGTTGTTACGAAAGCCGACAAATACCCATCGAGCAGATCATTGCCGCCACGTTCGACGCATCCAACGCGCAGACGCTGGCAGTCTCCACTCCGCTGCCCACGCAAACGCTGGCAGTCGTTCCCATTGAACCGACCGCCACCATTTTTATTTTTGAACTGCAAACCGCGCTGGTCAATACGCCCCTGCCCATGTTCGAAACCAACACCCCGTTAACTCTATTCACAATGGTTCCCACGGGGGCGGCGGGCGCGGTCTGTTCGTGCGCCGGTGATTCACTCAATTGTAATGATTTTTCCAGCCATGCTGCAGCGCAGGCGTGTTTCGATTATTGCGTATCACAGGGCGCGGGGGATATCCACAAACTGGACCAGAACAACGACGGCAACGCCTGCGAGAGTTTATAGCCATGCGCCTCGAACCGCCTCCCTCCACCCTGCCGCCCGGCTCCACCGTTTGGGCTTATCTGCGCGATTCAGGCGGGCCCACACAGGACAGATCCGTGGAACAACAACGCCAGATGGTGGAGGAATACTGCCAGCAATTCGGCCTGGTGCTGGTCCTGCCGCCGTTCGAGGATGTGCATCGCTCCGGCACCACCACACGCAACCGCAACGAGTTCGACTATATGATGTCGCTCAGCGCCTCCGAACACCTGCGCCCCATGGGATTGCTGATCTGGAATCATGCCCGCTTCAGCCGTGGCGACCCGAACGAGGCGCAATTTTTCAAATCCACCCTGCGCGCGCGCAAGATCGTCATCCACTCGCTCACCGATAAAATTCCAGATGGACCGTTCGCGCCCATCGTGGAGAGCATCATCGAAGTGGCCAACAAACAGAAGGCCGAAGAGGCTGCATTTGGAGCCTGGCGCGGGTTGCGTTACATCGTCAAACAGGGCGCAGTGCCGGGCACACCGCCGCGCGGTCTGCGCCGCGTGCCGATCTTGGTCACCAGTGAGCAGGGCGTCCAGCGTACCGCTCACCGCTGGGAACCAGACCCGCGTTTTGAGCGGCGAATTCAACATGCTTTCGAGTTAAGGGCGGCAGGTAAATCATTGGCACAGATCCATCGCGCGGTGCATCTATTCACCAGCCTGAATTCCTATACTACCTTTTTCCAAAACCCCATCTACATCGGCACGCTCAAATATGGCGAGATGATCATCGAAAAATATTGTCCCGCCATCGTCTCTAAAAAAACATGGAACAAGGTGCAGGCTTTGCTCACCACCAACGCCGGGCGAAAACACCTCACCAGCACAGCCGATCATCCGCGCCGGGTCAATGCCTCCTACCTGCTCTCCGGCCTCATCCACTGCGCCCGCTGCGGCGCTGCCATGAACGGCCTCACCTCCCGCCAAAAATCGGGCAGCGATTACCGCCGCTATCGTTGCGGTAACTCCAAACAGCGCCTCGATTGCGCCGCCAAACCCATCCCCGCCGCGCTGGCTGAAAAATTGGTACTCACCCACATTAAAAAATTTTTCGAGGATGAAACCAACCTGGTCAACCTCCTCAGCCAGTTCGCGGAAAACCAGGCCGGGCACCACGCCGAGGCCAATGCCGCCATCGCTTCGCACCGCGCCGAACTGGGCACCGTCCGAAAAAAAATGACCAACACCTCGAATGCCATCGCCGAACTCAGCGGATCCGTCACCCTGCTCAAACAACTCAGAGCACTCGAGGCGCAGGAAACCGAACTCATTGCGAAGATCCGCGAACTGGAAAATCAAAAAAACACCGTCATCCACATTCCCACCACCGCCGAAGCGCGGACCCTGTCCGAAAAAATTATCGACGACCTCAACGACACAGACCCCGTCCACGTCCGCCAGATCCTGCTCGGCCTCGTCTATCAGATACTCGCCGATCGCCAGGGCAAATCCCTGGTGCTGCAAGTCATTTTGACGTTTGATAAAAAAAAAGCCCCACCGAGTAAATCGACTGTGTCTATAAATCGTGTCCCCGTGGGGGCACCTATCTATAGACACAGTCTGATCATCACGTACACGATCCAAAACCAGGGCAATCCGATCCCGGTTAAATAAAAAGAGACCGCTTTTGCGGTCTCTTTTGTTAATCCGCTCAATGCAATTCCGGGTGGGCATTCCAGAGGCGGGCGAGTTTTTCGGCCTCGGTGGGCTCAGGCATGAGGGCGGGAGCGGTTTGGGCGGGCGGCTCGCCGGTCATGCGGACGTGGGCAAGGGATACCCATTCGGGGCGCAGGGAGTGGATGCGTCCCCAGCCATTGGACTGCTCCATGATATGCAAGATCTCTTTTCGTTGCACGCTCCCAATGCGGTGGGACGCGGCGCTCGGCTCAGCGCGCACGTTGAGCGCTGCCGCGATCACCTCTGCCACTTGCAGCGCGCCGGGCAGATATTGCAGACAATACAACATCGGGTCTACAGCGGTCTGGTCGCTGGCATGCAGCCCCGGCGGGCGGATCTCCCAATGCAGATGCGCGCCGGTCGATAACCCATCGCCATCGATCTTGTCGTGCGGGTCGCCACCCGATTCGCCGATCTGTTTTCCGGCGGGCACTTCGTCGCCAGCCTTGACCATCAGCCGCGATAAATGCCCATAGATGGATAACGACCCATCGGGGTGGAGGATGCGCACGTTGCGACCGTAGCCGGTCTGGCCATTGATCGCCACCGTCACCACGCCGGGCATGCACGCAAAAACTGCCGTCCCCGCAATGATGCCATAGTCAATGCCTTTATGCCTGCGGTCACCGCCGTAGAGCGCGGGGTTGAAATTGTTGAATACCTGGGTGACAGGTGCGGTGGGAATGGTGGGAAAACAAACAGGGGTCATGGGAGCGGACCTATGCAGATCTTGAATTGCGGCAGGCATACGGTCGGGACCGCGCTCGGGGTTTGACTCACGGGCGGCAGCGGGGTGGCCGTGCGGGTGACGGATGGCACGACCGTCCCCGTGGCCGGGATGCGCGTGACCGTAACAGTGGCGGGAGCGTTGGTCAGGCTGGGGGTGATGGGCGCGGCAGTGGCCGGGGGCACGATGCTGTTGATATCGTAATCGGCAAACGTACACTCGCGCACATAGACCCGCAGCGGGGCGGCATCCTGATTCCACGCACCATCAATGCCACAGACCATGCGCGTGATCAACCGCTCAGCGGGTGCGGTGTCGGTGGTGGCCAGCATATCCACACCTGAGGCCATCAACATGCCATCCACCCGGATATACCAGGGCGAGACCTGTGCCACGTCGCCATAGATCTCGATGGTGTGCCACATGCCGGGGGTCAAAAATTGAGGCGGGGATATCCAAAAATCTTTGATGGTGCCGTTCTGGTGCTCGCTGCGCAGCCTCAGCGTTTTATCGTTCCACATCTCAGCGCTCACGCGGATCTCGTTCCCTCCACTTGCGCCCACCTTGGAGCCGAGGTACGTGGTGAGGTAATTGTCGGTGTTGCCAAACCGGAAACCGGTGGAGAGCACGTTGTAAAAATCGAGCGGCAGCATGATCACCAGGCGCATGTAAAACCGCGTCCATACGGCATTGGCGCATTCCGGCAATCCGTAGCGGATGCGCGCGTAATGAGTGGAGGCAGGCACGCCGCCTGCGGTCATTGTCCATTTTTCGGGATCTTTGGTGATGGTGGCCACATTGGGAGGGTCTTTCTGCTCCCAGGCACAGGCTGCATCTGCCGGGGTGAGTGTGACACGCGTCCCGTTGGCATCGCGTACCAGTGCGTTGATCACCAATGTTGTGGCGGCAATGACTGCGATCACACCGCCGATGACGTTTCTCGTTTTATGGTTCATTTGTACCTCCAAAAAATTTTTCATAAACCCGGTGCGTGATCTCGCGATAACCGGGTTTGCCCCAATGCGGGCCGGGGACTGGCTCGTAGGGCACAATGTCTTGCGTAACGATCATTTCAAATTCTGGATATTGCGCCGTCAATGCGGCCTGTTTGTTTTGCACCATGCCCCAAAACAGCCGGGGCAGGTCGGTGGGTTTGGGGCCGATCTGCGCGTACACGATCGGAAGATCAGGTAGGCCGCACTGGACGCGGAACTGTCGGAAAAATTTGAGCGTCAGAGTTTTCCATTTGGCGGCCTTGAGGGCGTTGCCGCTCTCCGCCTCGCCCTGCATGTGGAACATGCCAATGATCTCATCGCCGTTCTGCTGGCAATCCAGCACCGCCTGCAGCGCGGACATATAATGCGGCTGCCCTTTTTGCCACTCGACCACCTCCGAGCCGCCCACTGCGCAATTGAGCACGCCCACCCCGATTTTTTCGAGCATGGATTTCAGGATATATCCTGTCTGTTTGCCGTTCGACTGACCTGTGACCAATAGTATTTTCATATTGCCTCTCTACCAGATTTTGATGACCACATTGCGGGAAGCCCCGGTGCGATTCTCGATATATATTTTTCCGTTGGCCGTGTTGACGGAGCACGTGAATTTGCCATCGGTGCCGGTGGTGCCAGTCAACGCGCCGGTGGTCGCGACTGTATTGGACCCGATGAAATACACAGGGGAAAAACTGCCGCCCGCTGTCGTTACGTAAAACGCCCACAGATAATTTGTCGTTGCCGCGCTGCGAGATTGGATCAGGATCAATCCGGCGGTCAGAGTTGGGGTGAACGAGTAAACGTTGTCATCACTGATCGCCACCTGCTCACCCACGTTGACATGACCCAATGAATCTTTTGCGAGAAATGAACTACTGAGAGCGGTTACCAAATCGGTCGCCAGTTCCGCCATTGTTCGATTGGTCCACGCGCCGGATTTGCGCTGGATCACATCGTCATTGGATGGAGATAAACCCGCAATGGCCGTGAGGTCTGAATCGGTGGGCTGGTACAACGTATCGAAATATGTTTTGAGGGTGGATTTGATGTTGCTCCAGGTGATGGACTTGATCACCGCCCCCACCGCCTGCCAGAAATGAAAATCATCTGCATCCGCAACAGAAGCCGCGCTTGCGCCATGCAGGGAACTGCCCACGTTGCCGATGTCGGTCACGTCCGCGCCGGTTTCGATGCCTGCCAGTTTGGTTTTATCCGTGGCGCTATACTGTTTGTACGTGGTGCCATCGCCAATATCGTCCTGCGTGGCATCTGCCCCACCGGTGACCAATCCCTTGGAGTCATACGTGATTTTTGTTTTGGTCGCGCCGGTGATCGCCGCGTTTTCATCCACCTTGCCATCGAACGCGGTCTGCAAATCGGTCTGATCCGATAGCGTGCCTGTGATGCTGCCCCATGTGCCGCCGCCGCTGCCCCACGTCCAGGTGGTGCCGTCGTAGGTGCCGAGTTCGTCGGTGTCGGTGGCATAGGCAATGCAGCCCTCTGCCAATCCGCTGATTGATTCGATGTTGGCTTTGGTGTTTATGTAATTTTGCAGCGGTTTCGATTGCAGGCTGATATCCTCGGTCTGGAGTTGCCGTCTGCCTGTAGGCAAAAATATATAGCGGATGACCACAATACCAGAGCCGCCCGCAGAGCCGGGTTGCATGGATGTGTCACCACCGCCACCCCCGCCTCTATTGGCTGCCCCGGCAGTTTTGCCGCCAGTATAGGCATTGCCGTTCCCTGCGCCAGCCCCGCCTGCGCCATCGGATCGATCCGCCCCGCCGCCGCCGCTGCCATAAACAAGCGATACTCCTGTAATGTCCGATGCGACGCCCGCCCCGCCCTCGCTTTGTTGACCAACTGCGCCAGCGCCGCCCCCGCCGCCCGCGCCTGAGTTGTTCCCATTTGCGCCCGCATATCCCGTAACCCCGTCCACTTCGGCTGCGCCCCCCGCTCCGCCGGTGGAATAACTTGCGCCGCCGCCGCCGGATGCGCCATCCGCACCGGAGACGTTGTCATATTGTCCGCCTCTGCCGCCGCCCGCCGCAATGATCTCGCCGAGATTTGATGCCTCGCCATTCGTGCCAAAATTTCCACGCCCTGTTCCGGGCGTTCCACCCGCGCCTACATGCACAGCCAAAACCCCGCGCGAAAATACAGCGGTATCGGCCAGAACCTCGCCGCCGCCCCCGCCGCCGCCGTGGTCCGCCCCGCCCGCGCCGCCGCCTCCAACAATTAAATACTCAAGTTCCCCAGCCTCATCGATGTAAATTTCATCGTCGCCACTCGTAAAAACATGGACACGATAATTTCCACTCAGGCTCACGGTTCCGCCTATTGCGTGTGTCATTGGATTTTGTACCTCACCAAAAGCGAATCAGATGTCGTAGGGACGAACCCCAGCGTAAACCCGTTGTAGTCGTCATCCATGGCATAACTGGACGCGGGTTGGAGGATGTTGCAATATACCGCCACTTTTTCCACCGCTGTATTCGACAGGTCGAAATGAGCCGTCACACCGTCAATCTGATCGGATAGATCCTCGGTGATCTCGTAGGGCGTGTCCATCAGATCGTTCCACGTAATGACTGAGGTGCCGCCCATCGCAGCCACCGATACAAATCGCAGGTCCAAAATATCGGTGTTGGTGCGGCCCTCTTGCACAACGGTCTGACCCTGATACACGCGTACCGCGCCCGAGATCCAAACCGTGTTGACCGGAATGGGCGGGAGATGGGTAAAACAATTGTTTACGTCCAGATCCATGAGGTCGGCAATATCCACCTCAGTGCCCTTGGTCATCACCACCTGGGCATCGTCATTGATCGTAAACAGGACCAGCGCGGCTTTTCCGGTTGTGGTGGGGATATGGGCATACACATCGTAATCGGCCCTGGAGATGGGCGCGAAACCGTGGCTGGTATAAACAAACCCCTTATATAAATTGACGTAAACCTCAAACGTCTCCGGCTGCAATCCTGAAACCGACAGGCGCAAATGAGTCAGCGCGCGCGCATGGACGTGCAGCATATCCTGCCCGCCGCCGGGAGCGTGCCATTCGTAATACCGTGACGGTGCCCACCCGCTGGGACCGGGCTGGCCATTCATCGGGTCACTTGAGCGCCGGGACAATACCTGGCGTTTGCGCGGCTCTTCTGGGCTGTAACCGATCCAGATCTGGGTTCCACTTTGATTAGGCACGCGGTCGTTGTAGACTTTCTCCGGTTTGTTATGGACGAGCACATAGATCATGCCCGGCTCATCGGGCACGACCAGGTTGCCCATGCCATCCCCCATTTCGGCCGCCAGGCGTGGAAGCGCATCCTGTTTTTTGGCAAAACGCCTCGTAAATTTTTTCTGGAGTTTTTTCTCTATCATATTGCGCACACGTTATACAGGGTTGAATTGCCGATCACCAACTGCCGCCCGATCGCCTGGGCTTCGTAAAGCGCCCAGGCCATGTCATGGTATTCCAGGCCCAGCGTCAGGGTATCGGCGGCATACAATGTTTTTTGCTGGTCCGACCCGCTGCCAGATTGGAAATAACAGCGCGCGTAATTGCCACCCACCTCGAACTGTTGTGTGTCCGGGTTGAACACCTCCGAGGTGATCGCGCGGTCCACGAACATGCAGTTGGTCATATCCAAATGGAAATCTCCAAATCCATCCAGCCCCTTCCCGCCCACATAGCCCTCGTTGGAGGGCAGAATTTTGACATTGTAAAAATGCTTTTCAGCCGCTTCAGGGGGGAACGTTGCCGTCCAATAGCCCTTGTACGCCTTGAGCACATAATAATTATCGGTGACGCATTCGGTGGTCGCCGTCCCCATCACTCCCGTCTCGATCAATTGACCGATCTCCCAACGGTCGATCACCGATCCGGCTCCGGCCTCCAACTCGATCTCGAACCCGCTGATCTCAGTATCGGAGACGGGCGAGAACGTGATCACATCGCCAGACCACACACCAGTGAGCACCCGCGTGCCGTCTCTGACTGCATAGCAGGCCTTATGGCTTTCCGCGTCGCCGAACGCGTGATATTGCAAAATGATTTTGGTATCGCCAGCCGTGCTGCCCGTGGCGCGGATTTTGCACGGGAAATACGCGCGGGCGATCAGTTGGGATGTAGACCCGGTCAGCGCGCGCGGGCTGAAGACCAGGGTGAAACTGTTTCCAAGCGCCCGGTCGCAGGGCGTATCTACATCAGGAGGGACCACCTCCGGGAACAGGTCATCCGAACTGGGAAAATCCACACCGCTAAAATCATCGAGAGGCAGGTCTAAATTCGGTTCCTCCACTGTGGGCGGAAAATAATTCACACCCGCCACGCCGGTGACCTCAAACTCAAAAGTCACTTCGGTTTTGGGTTGACCGTTCTCAATGTATTTTGTGATTTTGCGCGGGATCAAGCGCTGCGCCGTGAGCGCAATGCCGCGTGGATTATCGCTGCCATCGGTGGTGAGCGTGGCCACCATCGGCGGGGCAACGTCGAAAAGATTCAACGCGGCGGGGAATGTGATCGTGATCGGTTCGTACTCGTTATTTTCGATGGCCAGCAACTGGCCCGAAATGCGCCTGCATTCGGCGGCATCCTCCACAATGTAATCCTGGTAGGAGGATGGCTGCCCGAAAATATTGGGCACATTGCCGGGCGCGCGGGCGTGTAGGAAAATGTCGGCCACACCATCGGATGACTGGAATGCGTCGAGTTGCAGCAGGGCCGTTTTCCCGCTGGTGTTGCGTTCGATCTCCAGTTTGCCCTCGTAATCGTCCGAGGTGATATCCATCACGATCGGGTAACTGGCGCGGGTGGTGCCATCGGCGATCTGTGGATCGATGAAAATAAACAGTTGACCGTAGTTATTGCAACCCAGCGAAGCGAAGACCTTATCCGCCGCGATGGACTTGAGCGCATCGAACAGATATCCGCCCTGAATCGCACATGTGCGCAATTTCCGGGTATCGCCAGTCAGAAAACAATCCATGAAAAGCGGCGCGGTGGTCATCCAATACAGCACACGGGCGAGGACCATATCCACGGTCATGTTCTGGACCTGATTCCAGTTGGCCGCGTCTGCCAGAGTGCTGGTCAGTTCGAGCGGGTCGATGGCCGTCTTGGCCATCCAATGCGCGGGCCCATATACGCTGAACGTGTACCAGCCTGCATGATCGTCCTGCTCCACAACCTCGCCGTCGATCCAGCCGATCGCTTCGATGTTTTCGTATCCCGCGAGTTTGCCGATGCTGCCCGCCACGCCGCCATGAATATCGCGCCGATACAGGACCACCATTGCGCCCTCAAAGAGATCGTCCACATCGGCATAGGCGGTGACGGTGAATTTCCAATCGTCCGCATCGAGGCTGCCCTCCGGCTCCTCCTCCATCTTGAACGGGATCTCCGCCGGATTGACGAACACACGCCGGTAGCCTGTGGTTTCGCGCGTCAGGTCGTCGGTGAGTTTGCAGGAAAATCGATACTGGCCATCTGCCGTGAGCGGATACGTCCATGCGGCGAGAGCCGGGTCGGTCATGTAGCTGGTAGTCAGCGCGTCGGGCGCGTCGAATTCGTAATCGGTGATGTTTGCGCCGTCGAGCGCTTCGCTCAGTGACGGATCGACTGGGGCAAATGTAAGCGTGCCGCTCGTCTGTTCGATCACCGCTGCCAGCGGACCCAGCCTGGCGAGCGCGCCGCCGCGTGTGAGGTCACCGAATTCGACATCCGTATCCATCATCACCACCCCGCCCTTGTGATAGATGGGTCTGCCCGTGAGTTGGAACGCATCGACAATGGTGATGTGATCGTTGTTGGCAAAGGAAATATTCGACGTAGGGCGGATGTAGAACGTTGTAGAGGTGGGCGCCTTGCGGATGACGGTGACGCCCTTATCCCGCGCGCCCGCCGTCGACCCGACGAAGACCGCCATCCCCTCGAGGACATCTGCCCGCGTGCCGGAGCCGGTATCATAGGTCAACTCGACGACATTATCCAGCGTCGTGAACGTCTGGTCGATCCGTGCCGTATAGACCGTCACCGGCCGGTGAATGACCAGGCCACGGCGTGACCATTGACCATCCGCGCGGAGCGCCGCCAAATTTTCAGCAGTAGCAGTATGGGTCGGGTTGTTGATGGTGTTGCTCATGGCGTCACCTCGCCCAGTACCGTAAATTGGATGACCGCCTCGAAGCGCGTGCCCAGGAACAGGGGTTTGCGCACGCCATCCTCGCGCTCATCCGACCAGTTGAACAGCACCTGGAAAATTCCAAACGTATCGTTCTTCTTGCGCGAACGGATATAGACCGGCGCATCCAAATTAAATTCGTCTAATTGTTCGATCTGCTCCACATCGCTCATGCTCATCGTCCATGTGATGATGGGCGGGCCGAACCGGCGCATTTTGTGGCTGGCGAGTTGGGCCTGGCTGGAGTACATTTGATAATCGCCAAATGGGATCTCAAGCGGCACGGTCAATTCATCCACCGGAGTGAGGGTTTCCACGCTGGACCCGATCTGATAATCACTGGGCATGTTGCTCTCCTAAAACGCCCCGGCCAGGCGTTTGAATCGTTTGTCGAACAGCGCGTCCACATCGTGCAGAGTCAGGCCGCTGGCAAAATGCATGGAGGTCGTGGTGGTCGAACCCGCCTGCATCACCGGCTTCGTCATCGCCCGCGCGATCTGATTCGGGTCGATTTTCTTCAATCCCCGTATATAGCCCTGGGTGCTGTATTCGCCGCGCTTTTCGAACCAACCCGATGGCGAGTTGATATCAAGCGACCCGTCAAAAGCCTTTTGGACCGCCGCCGCCACTTTTTGCGCCGCAGAAATCGCCGAAGGGATTCCACCCAGCAAGCCGGAAATAAGGCCTTGTATGATGTACTTGCCGATGTCACTCCATTTGATGGTTTTGAAATAGTTCACAATTTTCATAGCCATATCCCGGAACCAGTTGGCGACTGTTGTCCCGCCCTGTTTGACCGCATTCACCAGCCACTTCCATCCTGCGCTGAAATAATATTGAATGATGAACCACAACTGCTGCGCTGCCGTAGTGATGCCCATGAAATTCGTCGAGAACGCCCAATATAGCAACGCCAGTGCGCCAATGATCAATAGGATCGGACCCAGCACAGACATGATTGAGACCCCAACACCAGCAATCGCCGCCTGAACCCCCAGGATCCCCGCCCCGACCGGACCCGTTGCAATTCCGAGCGCAGTTAATATTTTGACGATCATCGCCGCAACCCCGATCCACTTGCTGATCGTTGTGATCAAACCAAATATCCCGCCCGAAAGCGGATTCAGACTCATGGTGGTGGAGGAAAATGCCATCGGCAGTAATTTCCCAAATACGAACAGCAGCGGTCCCGCCACCGCGACGATCAGGATCAAAGTCGCTATAAATTTTTGTGTCTTGGGGTCCGCCTTGTTGAACCATTCCAGCCATTTATTAAGTTGCTGCAAAACTTTCTCCACGACCGGCACGAGATTATCGCCGAGGATTTTCAGCGTGTCGCCCCAATTGCCCTTGAGGATGCGTAATTGGTTCGCCAACCCGGTCGAGGTACGCGCAAAATCTCCCTGCGCCTTCGCCGTCTGCTCCATGATGACCGCATAACGCACCGCGATTTTTTCCCCTTCGCTCAACGCTTGCAGGTTGTCACCCAACCCCATTTTCATCGCCTTGGATTTCATGGTGGTTTCATTCATGGCCACGCCGAATTTTTTCAGCGGTTCGATCTCGCCCGATAACCCGGATCGCAGCGCCAGCAAAACCTCTTCAGGGTTCGCGTTGTTGAACGACGCCAGATCCGCCGCCAATTGCACCAGCGCCATAGACATCTCCGCCGCCTGTTTCGTGCCCATGCCCTGGGCGGTGAAAAGATTTCCATAGGTGCCAGCCGCTTCCAGCGCCGCCGCCTGCGACATTCCCAAACTTCTCGCGGCGGATTTCGACCAATCCTCAATAACCTTCGCATTGTCCACAAAAACGACATTGATTTTATTCAGGCTCTCTTGATACGAAGAGGCCATCATCGTGGCCTCTTTTGCCATCATGGCAATTGGCACAGTGACGGCAATCGTCATCGCCTTCCCGACATTTTGGAGCGTTTGACCCAATCGTTGGGCCGAGCCCTCCAACGATTTGAAACTGCCTTTTGCCTGCTCAACACCGCGCTGCACGCCGCTCGTGTCGAGACTGACTTTTCCGTATGCTGAACCTAAATTGATCGCCATGTTTTTATCGCTTCAAAAAATTCAAGTTAACTTTCTTTACCGGCTTGTGCCCGGTGCTGTTGTACGCGCCCGGCGTTTTTGCGGCGGGCAGGTCCAGGCCATCGAAGGGCGGCTTTTCTTCAGCCAGGTTATTTTCCACACGCCTGCCCACCATCAAACAGGCTTCATCCAATGCCCAGGCTGCCAGTTCCGTTCTCAGCCCCAGGATCTCGCTGGGCCGCCGGTTATACGCCGAGGCCAGGTTGTGCAGCCGGAAGAGGTTCGTCCTGTCCTGTGCGAAAGGAGTCCAGGGTGTTCTTCTCCCGGTTCAGCCAATTAAAGATCGCCATGCGGTCATTGGCGGAAAGTTCGCGAATTCCGATATGGTCGTCATCGCCCTTCTCCGCGATCGGGGGCTCCACCACGGTCATCAGGATCAGCCCCTTGACCATCTCGTCAAACTCCACACCATTGCGCGCCAAACTTTTGATGTCAACATCCTGGGCATCACGGCCCGCGGATTGGATCGCATCCACCAGGGGTTCGGGCAGTTTGCCGCTGAACACCAGGTCCATCATGCTCGCCTCACGCAGGTAGATCGTCAAACCGCTGTCTGGCAGCGGTGCGGGCATTTCCTTCACCTGTTCATAACGAAATCTTGCAATCGTCTCGCGCCGCATCGCCTTGGCGCGTTCCAGCCTGTTTCGAAAATCTTCGCTCATATATCAATTCCTTACTCCCCTCTCCATCCTGAAAGGATGGGGAGGGGGTGGGCTGGGCGAGGCGGCGTCATGCCGCCATCGCCCGTGTCAGCATCATGAGATGCTGATGGTCTTACGCCGTCTCAAAATCAATGACGGTGTTGCCAAGTTCCTGCCCATAAATATCGGACGGGTTCGGGACGACCACCAGGTAATCGGTCGCCGCGCTCAGGTTCGCATCGGGGTTGAGCGTCACAATGGTGCGGGCCGCGTTGATCGTGCGGGCCAGGGCCACCGGAGCGCCAGCCGCTGTGGTGATCATGATCGAATCTTCCGCGCCGTCTGCCAGGGCGTTGCTGAAGGTCAGCACCACATTCGCGCTGACGACCACGCCGGTGGCGGCATCGGCAGGCGAAGCCGAAAGCGTAAACGCGGGCGGGGTGCCATTTTCAGGCAGGGATGCGGCGGTCTCATGCTCCACCTTTTCCCAGTCCAGCGCGAGGCCGCTCATCTCGGAAATAAAAAATTCCTTCATCGCGAACGAGCCCTTGATGCCCTCGGTGATCTTGGCGTTAATGATGTGGATCCACACATCGTCATCGTCCTCGCCCAGGCTCTTGCCGTAGATGTCGAAATACGGCATCCGTTTGCCGATGGCTCCGCTTTCGAGCGTGCGCACCACATTGGGCGTGGTGCCTGTTTCGTCCACGGTGCGGCCTGTCATCAACGCATAGGCGTCCAGCGAGATGCCGCCGTTTTTCAGTTTCCACGTCACGCCGTTGGTGTTCGCGGAAATTGCCTGCAATCGGTCATCACCGGGCAGTTCGCCCGAAACGACCCGCTCTTCGAATTCGAGCGTTTGCGCCACGGGGAATTGCACCACCTGCGTGTCCCTCTTGATTACGATCTCATTGATTCCGTAAGGCTTGCTCATATGTTTTCTCCTATAGTTGGCGTACTGCCATAAATCTCAGCAAGCCGAGGGCGCAATCCAACGCCTGGTCTCGCTGTTGATGCACCGAATTAACATGCTCGATGTTCCAAACATTCGTCCCGATTCTTTTTTCGTTCAACTCGCCGTAGATGTAGACCATTGCGGCGGCGATCTTGTCGTAGCCGGAACGCTGATACAAATAAACGACGATGGTCGTCCGTGCGCTGGTTGGATACGGACCCGTGGGCGTCTCATTCGGGATCTTGATCAACGCGCACGGTTTGATCTCCTTGTTTGAGTCAAATGCGCCGGGCGTTTTCTGGAGCGATATTTCCTCCACATCCACATGCACACCGCCGGTCAACACAGCCATCAGGCTGGCATTCGCGTCCAAAACCGTTTTGACCTCGCTCGAAAGGCTCATTTGAGAACATCCTCCAACGCATCGCCAAACAGCCACACCGCCAGGCTGACCGCATCCGGCATCAGCGAGGTCGAAACATCCACACCGATGGTATGGGCGTAATCGTCCATTGCGCTCCATTCCTGCGAACCGTTCAACCAGCCGTTGAGTTGGGAGGTGAACGCCATCTCATCCATCAGTACCGCGGTCTTATAGCAAAAACAATTCGGGTGCAGCGGATACTCGATCGTGCCAACCGGGTAAATGCCCTTGCCGTCTTCACCCTTGGCGATCACGTCATCGCATTCGTCGGCCTGCGGGTGTGCCGCCGAAATATGACATTGCTCCTTTTCCACCCACGGCTGCTGCGCCATGAGCCGGTCGGTTGCCAGCGCATGAATCTTTTGGATCTCCGTCCGCGCCAGGCGCAGGGCTTTATACGCCACGCCACGCCCGTTGCAATCATCGCCAGAGAGCAAACCGGTCGGATCGCCTGCCGCCCTGTCGCTCGCCGTGCGTCCATACAACCGCGTCGAGGTCCAGCGCGGGCAACCTTGCCCCGCGCCCAATAACTGCTCCAACTGCTGGGCCATGTTCCAGGCCGATTCGCCATCCACAACGCCCTGCATGATGATGGTATTGATCGCATCGCGCCCGGCCTCATCGATGCGCCAAATGCGGTTATCGAGCGTGATGCCGTCGCCATACAAATATTCCTCGGCCCGCTTCAACAACACATCGATCTGCGACTTGAATACCCCGTCCTCAATGGCTTCCGCCATCGGTGGTTGAGTAGCGCGCTCTTGCACTTCCGCGCGTATCGAAACCACCAGTCTCTCATGCCTCACTGCCAGCACCCCATACGGCAGACTCACCGCCTCACGCCGCGCCGCTAAAAATTCGCCTTGCCAGGCCGCGAACGTATGGCTCCACTCCCTGATCAGATCCGTCCGGGCGCGATACCCACTCAGAGCGTCGAACGTCCCCTCTGCATTGCCATGGTCCAACAGGATCGCCCGGGCCTGTTTCCCGAATTCGATCAATAACTCATGCGTCCGCCCGGTGAAAAATACCTGCAAACGCAAAAGCGCCTTGAACGCCGCCGTATCCAGCGTGTTCAACGCCACCTCATCCAGCCTCTGGACCAATGCCCTTTCGCTCTTGTTCATGGCTAGATCGACAGACCCTTCAGGTTATTCGCGAACGCCGTGCTATCCAAACCGTCGCCCTGCAAAATGTCCAGGTCAACGCCCGGCACGAACTGCGCCAGCAGCGATTGGATCAGATCCTCTCTCGCGCCCAGCACTCGCAGGCGCATCAACGCATCGGCCAAATCCCTCAGCATCACCGGCGTCAGGCTCTTCGCCTTGCGCCAGATCAATTTGTATTCCAGATCCTGCGGATAAATGCCCTTCAACATCCACTGCAACTCATGCAGCGGTTTCAAAAATTCCTCGCTCAACCACTCACGCCCATCGTCGAGCGTTTCGTCATATTCCTCTTTTTTCTCACCGAGGACATCGCGGTTCAAATCGCCGCCGTACGCGACCAGTTCCATCGGGATGTCGCTCGCCGTGAACATGGTCTCGATGTGATGCACAATATCGGCGATATCGTTCAAGCGCGCGTCGCCCTGAATGGCAGAGATCGAGCCGGGTTTATTGGTGTAATAATTTCGCACGGCCGCAAACGGGTTATTCTCCGCCGCCGCATTTTTTTCTTTGTAGGCGTCAATGTCAGACGGCGATCCCTCCACCACATGATGCAGGATCATCCCCGCGCGAACCTTGCGCCGCACCGAAATATCGATCTCGCCCTCGCTCACCCGTTTGAACGCGCCGGTCGCAGACGCCCACATCGGTGTGCCATAGCGTTTCTCCTCGTCATGGTCGAAGCGCAGATGCAGGATCTGCCACTTCGCAAACCAGACCGCATCCCTCGGCGGCTCCGGGCTGGTTTGCGTATCGGATGACAACCAAAACGCCTTTTGCGGATCATCGAACTCGTCAAACACATTGCTCGCGCGATGCATTTGCAGGGTGGGTTTGCGCGAGAGTTTGACGATATCCAAATTCTCATCCACCACGATCTCGTAGAACGAATCGCCATCGCGCCCGCTCAGGCGCGTCACATCCTGCAATTTTTTATTCAACCCCAGCCGCTTCTGCATTGCCTGTGCGATCTCCAACGCCTGCGCATGATCGGTCTTCACGAAATAGCCGGAGCGCACTACATCGGTGGCGTAGGTCCGCAATGCCTTTTTTACGCGCGGATCTGTGTCGTACATCACGCGGCAGGTTTTGATGATCGCAATGCGGTCGCGGTCTGATTTCATTTTTTCGTAAACAGCCACACTCGCATCGCCAGATACAGGCCTGACCTCCGCCGTGGTTTCCCGGGCGGACGGCGGGTTGATAAAAGCGTTAATTCGATCTCGCAAAGAAGCCATAATTTAGCCTTTGAAAATGTCCTGTATCATGCGTTCCAACACTGGCAGGTTCGTTTCCAGTGTGCTCATAATAATTGCGTAGGTATCGTTCAATTCCAGGTACTTGCCGTAAAACACGGTATGTCCCAGCGTGATGATCAGCGTGTTGGCGTCACCACTCTCAACCGCCACATCGCTCATCTCGGCTTTGGCTTCCGGCGTCACCTCGCCTGTCAGCGGTTGCAGACCAAATCCGTCCACTGCAAAAAAGATCCCGCCGCGCGCATTGCCGGTGCGGTCTTCCCACACCGCCGATTGCCGCGCATCGTCCTGCACGAGTTGACCCCAATAATTCGCCGCCGCCTGGATCGCCACCAAAGCCCTATTGCCATAGTCCTCAATGCCTTTGACGATCACATCCGGCGAAACAACCCATTGAAATCCGCTGGTATCCATTACTCCACCACCACCGCTTCCGCGATCGTAGCCGCCAACCGGTTCGGCTGCACAAAAACGACCTGCAACAAAATACCGTTGTAGGTCAGGCGGTCATCCTTTACGATATTCATGTCCGGCTCGCCTAAAATAAACGCGGCCTGCTTGGCTGCCCGCGCCGCATCGCTCATCGTCATCATCGCCCGCGACCCCGCGATCTCGATTCGCATCAACTGCGCAGACAACGTCGTTTCATTCCGCCGGATGGCCAGCGAAACCTCATTGTCCTTGCGGATCGCCCGCATTTCCTCAGCCGATGCAGTCCAGTTAAAGGTCACGAGATCTCCAACCGCGTGCCGTTATACGCTTCGCACGCCTCGACGAACTGACCCTGCAGCGCATACATCTCTTTGATCAACGCGTCCACGCCGGAGATTTTATCCACGCTCACCGCGCCGAACGAATACCGTTGCGCGCCGCCCGAGGCCATTGCATTGGATATTTTTTCCTTGGCGATCTGCCTGGCCTTGAGCATCACCACATGCGCCTCATCGTCGCCCATATCCGCATAGGTCTCGCTGCCCGAAGAACCTGTTAGAACCCAGGCCGCCTTATAGCGATAATCGCGGGTCAACGTGTAGGTGGGAGTCGGTTTGAACGTGATGGCCTTGTTCACGACCTGATGCGTCTCTTCCCAATTCGCCGAAACCGGAATGATCCCGGCATCCGAAAGGACCACACCATCCGCCCCGGCCAGGCTTTCCAACATCACCAGTTTCAAAAAATCGGCGGGCAGGTCATACGATGCCGTTCCCGAAACAATGTTCAACTCCGCAAACTTTGTCAACCCGCAGCGCCGCGAAAAATCAGCCGCCGCGTCTTTGATCGCCTGCGTATATTGCGCCGTTGTGGGGACGCTACTCACCGCCGGAACTTCACTTTGCAAAATGGCAACCAAAGCCGCTAATGTTTGAGCCATATTTCACTCCGAAAGGATGAAGGATAAATTTTGCATTCATCCTTCATCCTTCATCATTTCACTTACGCCTGGATCTTGATGTACGCGCCCTTGTTCGCCACAGGCGATTCGGTCGCGTTGAATTCCTCGGTGTAATACTGTTCGGCGGCCACCAGTTTGCCGTTGCTGTAGGTCGGGAAAGGTCCGCGCACCTGCATCGGCTGGTAGACGCGATGTGCCACCAACTGACGGTTGACCACCAGCGCGTAACTCTCCGAGAATTCCGGCGTGGCAAAAATCGGCAAGCCCTTCACACCGCCCGCAAAACCGGCGGCGTTGAGGAACGCATTCGGGAAACCCGTGCGCGTAAAGCCGGTGGACCAGTTCGAGAGCAGGTCTGCATTGGTCATGCTCATTACAATGCCGGTCGGTTCCCAGAAGCGGTTGGCGACGAGCACTTTGGCCGAGCCGAGTTTCGAGGCCATCAGGCCGATATCATCCGCCGAGATGTCGTGCGTGCCGCCGCTATTGCTGGCCACAGAGAGCACAGAGGTAAGCGCCTTATACAAAATGCCCTGGTCGATCTTGCGGCGCGTCTGGCGGATCAGGTTCGCCATTGTGCGGGCTACGGCGTCCCAGCCGAGTTGCGAGCGGCTGAATACGATCGCTTCGCGGGTGATGTAATCGGCCAGACGGTCAGCCGCGGCCTCGATGGTCACATACGAGAGCGTCACCTTGGCGCGTTCGATCTCGGTGTTCTCGCCCTTGCGGATGGCGGTGTAGGTGTAATCCACCAGCACATCGTTCGCGCCGATGCTGCCCGCATCCAAAAACAGGATCTTGCCGTTGGGGTAGTCAATCACGAAGTCAGTGCCTTCGGCGTAGGTGGTGCCTGCCGGGTTGCTGGTCACAGACACAGATCCGGGTGTGACGCGCTTATAGGCCAGGTCGTACCAGGTGCCCTCTGCGCCGCCGGTCACCACCTCACCGGTCACGGTGCCGGAATAACCGGTCTCGCCGCTGAAGGTCTCAAAATACAGACGGTCGGGGCTATTGTCCATCAGACCAAAGTCGAACACGTTCGCGGCGATCAGGTCAGGAAACGCCTCTTCGATAATGGCACGGCTCACGCTGTAGGGCAGGTTGAGGTCGGAGGTCGTTTCGGCCTCGTTGAACATGCGCGCCTCGTTGAGCAGGTGATGGCGGTACATTTTGTCGAAACGCTGCAGCACCAGACCCGTATAAACGGCGGCGGGGCTTTCGGCGCGTTCCAGCACCTTGCGTTTGGCGCGCATCTCAGATTTGCGCACCGACTCGGTCAACTCAAACGCGGCGCGGCCGAATTCCGGCGTGCCGGTTTCGGTTTCGATCACATCGCCGATCACAACAACGCCGCGCTTCTCATCGAATCCCATGTTCTTGAGCACACCGGCGGCAGCCAGCGCCCCGTATTCCTTGCGCTTGCCCTCGGCGAATTTCTTCACTGCCGCGGCGTCTGCAAAGTCCTGCCCGCCGAAAGACTCAACGAAAAGTTTGTTCAACTTCTCGCCGAACGGCAGGTCCTGGGTCGCCTCGGTGATGGCGCTCTGGATCGCATCGCGTTTCTGCGAGGCATCGAATTTGCGGGCCTTGTCCATGCTCTCATCGAGAGCCTTGGCAATATCAGCATCTGCGCCAATGCCCAGTTTCGTGCGCAGGCCCTCTTCCAGTCTCTTCAACTGCTCATCGCCCATTTTTTTGACCTGGGCTTCAGTGATATTGGCGAACGCTTCGGGGTGTTCGCGCATGAGTTTCAAAAGTTCTTCGAGGTTCATTTCAGTTTCTCCAGTTTGAATTGATTCAATGAGTTGGGCGGCATTCTCGAACGAGGGCTCCAGCACCAGGTCGAAGCCTGTGATGTGCAGTTCGCTCACCTCGAAAACACCATCGGTTTTCTTGCCATCGCCATAGCCTCGCAAACTCACACCGGGCATCACGCCGCCCTCCATCAGGGTCAGGATGTCCCGGCCTTTGCTGGTTTCCAGAATGCGCCCGGTAATATCCACCCGCGCGCCGTTAAACGAAACCGATTCCCATTTCGTCACGGTCTCCAGCAAATTGGGACGCCCGCCTTTATCGGACGGATGTTCTGCCTCGCCTAAAAGTTGAATGGCTCGGCCCTGCCCTGCGCTCTCGTTCAGATGGTTGCGTAACTCCGCAACCGCCGCTTCGATCACATGGGCCGGATATCGGCGTCCGTTGCCATTGACAACGCCTGCCGTAATTGCTCCTTCGATTTTGATTCGGCGCTTCCCCTCCGCCTCCTCCAGTTGGATCTGCGCCATCACACGCTCTTCGATCCGCAGCCCCTTGCGCCGCTTCATCTCGGTCATCTGCGGGGTGGTCTGCGGCTGATAGGTCAGTTCCACGATCTCCCACGCGTCACGCGCCGCAAAAATGATGCTCTCACCCTGCCGCGTGTACATAACGTAAAAATATTCGTCGCTCCTCAATTCCTCACCCGACCAGGTGGAGACGATCACATGGTCTGCAAACGCCTCGTTGATGTAATAGTTCGTACCACCTTCCACATACGGGAACTGAGCGCGAAACGCCTCCTGGATCATATGGATCGTGTAATCCAGCGAGCCCTTTACCAACTCCTCGATCACAATTCCCTTGCCGATTTTCTTTGCCATGTCATGACTCCTTATACAAACAATTCGTCCGCGCTCACGACCGTCGCTACGCTGCTCGCGGTTTTATGGCTGCCATAACTCAGGTCAGCGATCATCTGCAAACCGCCGCTGCCTGTGTCGATCTGGTCGTCGCGTTTGCTTCCATCCGGTTTGAACAAAACTGCCTCGTCAATAAATGCGGAATTCCACGCGCCCCTCACCAATTTCAACTGACCGTTCTTGCCGCGTAAACGCAACGGCTGGGCCCGCTGGCCTTTGCTCGCCTCCGGTTTGATATCGATCATCGGGATGCGCGCCAAACGCGGATCCCGCGTCAATTCCTGGAAAGCCAGCGCCTGGAACGAAACCGTCTCAATACCCCAGGTGGTACTGTGCTCTTTATCCGACAGCATGGATTCGATTAACAACGGGCGGAAGTTCATCCACCCCCGCAGGCGCAGCATATCCCGCAGGTACACATCGCCGTTCGCTGGGTCCATCCCGACCGCAACAGATGCGTTGTAGTCCGCGGTGGAACTTTCCGAGAGCGCCAGGTCAACATAGCGAAACCACTGCAAATTTTCGGGCACATCCTGCCGGTCGACGATCTTGAAATCATCGCGCTCGAAAAACCCGCCGGTCAATGGGCGTGGCTGCTGCATATACATCGCCCACCACTCGAATTCATCGTTCGCGCGTTTGGACTCCAACAACTCCAGCGGATGCTCATCAGCCCAGAGCGGTTCGCCCGGCTGCCTGCCGAGCGGGTCTGCCAGGTCAAGCCAGATGCCCTGTTCGAGTTTTTCGCGCTGCACTTTTTCATTTGGCGCGTAGTCCTTTGGCTCCATCGCCACCGCCGGAAGGCAAAGCAAATCCCATTGATCTGCATGTTTCTTGCCGCTGGCCATCAGTTTCAGCCGCGAGCCGATCAGGTCATCCGGGTCCCAACGCGTATGCACAATGATCACCGCCGTCCGTTTGCGGATACGGGAAACCACCTGCGAGTTCCACCAGCGGATCACGCGTTGGATGCTGGTAAAACTTACATCGTCGCGGTCCTTGTGCGGGTCGTCGATAACGATCACATCGGCGGGCTTGCCTGTAATACCGCCGCCCACACCCGCCGAACGGCAGCCGCCGCGAAAATCAGCGATGTCCCAATTTTTCTTCGCCTTGGAATCTTCCGAGACCTGCACATCGCGGTCGATGGTCGCATAGCGGCTCTTACGTCCGAAGATTTTTGCGAACTCATCGTCCATGACCATGTTACGCACACGCTGGCTGTTCTCCGTCGCAGTCTCGTCGTTATACGATCCCAAAATAATGCGCGTGTTGGGGTTGCGTCCCAACAGCCACGCCGAAAAATGTTTGGTGATGGTTTCGGTCTTGCCGTGTTGGGGCGGCATCATCACGATCAAACGCCCGCAGCCCTGCTCGCCCCTTGTGCGGATGAACAGTTCAACCTGTTCCAATTTTTTGGCTAGCAGGATCAAATGCGGCAGGTTCCAGTTATAGTCCGGCGAAATATACGCGTTGAAATCGATCAAATGCCGCCGCGCCAATTCACGCCGGACACGTTCCGCCTTTGCCAATAATGGATCATGCCTCAGCAGTGCCGAATTCATTCGGTCGCCTCATCGTTCTGGCGATGTGTGCGGACATACGCAAGGTTCTCTTCGATCTTGCGCAGTTCCTCGTCGCTCAGGTCCTGAAGGTCATCCGCCCTGCTATTGACCAATTTCTTCGCCATCTCCGCCGTGATCTTCGAGGACGGCGTATATCGTCCGGTCATCTCCAGCAATAATTTACGGTCTGCATTGCCTTTATAGTCCGGCGTGGATGCAACCTCCGCCATCGCATCCAGCACATCGGGGATGCGGTCGAACACGATCTCACCCTGCAACACGGTGATGTACTCATCGATGTAGGGATTGTTTTTCCGCCACGTCGCGATCGCGCGGTCAGATCTCAACCCGAGGCATTTGATCGCGAGTTCTTCCTGCGTTTCGGGGTAGCGGTATTTTTTGGGCATCGAGCGCCAGGCGATATACACAGCCACCTCCCAACGCCAGCCCCCATCCACCAGTTTGTGATACAGGTCCATCCAGCGCGGCACGATCTCACGCTCGCCGGTCACATATTCGCGTTCGATGACCTTGTTGCTTTTTTCATCGCGCTCGCGAATTTTTTCAATGACCGGCTCTTTTGCCCTCAACGCAGAGAGAGCCGCAAGTGCGGTCTCACGCGAGGTCAACGCCTGCACCTGGATCTCCTCCTCCACACCATTCAGAGGCATCTCAAGTTGATAAACTGGCTGATCTAATCTACCGTTGGACATTTACTTCACCACTACATCGATCTGTCCGGTCAGCATTTCGCCCATGAAAGCCATGATCGAAACCGCCGCCGCCAATGCCAGATACGAAAGCGTCTTGTAAAATTTCAACATCGGCTTGTACTGCTCGAAAGTGGCATTCAACGCATCGAGATGGTGATAGATGTCGATCATCGACGACAGGAACAGCCGGTCGCGCGTATTGGGATCAAGCGGCTTCCCCTCAGTGAGGATGTCCTTGATCTCACGGATCAATACGGCATTGCCGCTGGAAGTGGGCTGCTGATCCATAAAAAATTACGCGGCCTTTTTCAGCCCGGCCTTGGCAGCCAGGCCATCGAGCACCCGCGCCAACAGCACGTTATAGATCAACGTCGCAAAACCAACGCTCGGACCCAACGCCACCAGAATATCCGCCAGCCAACGCAGCAAATTGCTTACGAACGAAACCGGGTCCACATAACCGGGGAAATACGGCAGCGCCACACCGCGCCACATCGCCGCCAGCACCAGCGAGATCACATACACAAAAACGGTCAACCACTCGCGCGAGATCACCACATCCGGCATGCGCGCAGAGATCAGTTTGATCCCATACACCAGCACCGAAGCGATCGTACCGATCAGGAACAACTGCACCGGGTCACTCACCGAATCCGGCTCCGCGCCCTGTAACGCAAAAACAGGCGTCACGAACAACGCTGCCAGAACGACCACGACCAAAAAGACCGGAAGAAACTTTTTCATCTTAGATCTCCTTTATTTGTTGCCCCATCCCTGGGCCCCATCCCTGCGGAGGATGGGGCTTGAAAAGGGGGGGTGGGTGGAAACAAAAAGCGCCCGATGACCTGTTACGGTCATCGGGCGCTTATCTCCGAAAAATGCCTGCCATGGGTCCCCATGTTGGGGAACGGGCGGGCGGTGCAATATGAGATTACTCAAAAATTTTAACATTTGTTCTATAAATGTCAAGACTTTAATGAGAGACAGATAACGGTTATGCGTTACCAGCGGCAGGCACAACCAATTTTGAATTTAAGACACGCCGCCCGCCTGCCGTCTGGTGAACGCGATGTTCGGCGGCTTCACATTCCATTCACCACTTCCAAGCCATTAGGCAAATTGTCAAAATCAACGGGCGTGCTTTCCATGTAGTTGAAATATCTATCGGTGGCACATTTTGGAGAGCAATAATATTCAGTGAGCCATGCAGAATATTCAACCTCCATTTTTGTTGTCAAAACTTTTTCGCAATTAGCGCATTTCACAATAACCTACTTTCTACGGCGTGCCGCCGAACGGT
>Ga0268298_10000974_pt1 | contig 35456 bp, 33 predicted proteins | sample WWTPWeurt_MetaG_FD_194462 | JGI IMG/M metagenome (GOLD analysis project Ga0268298, IMG submission 194462) | Activated sludge microbial communities from WWTP in Nijmegen, Gelderland, Netherland - WWTP Weurt | ecosystem: Engineered > WWTP > Aerobic digester > Activated sludge | place...
GTGGCCGAGCCAGGTCACCCGGAGGCCGGTCTCCACCGGTCGTTGCCACATCTCGCGGGGATCCAAGCTCGGCAGCGGCAGCGGCGGTGTGCGCCGGTTGCCGCCCCGCAGGAACTCTTTGAGGACCGGGAGCGCGCTTCCCTGGGAGAGACCGGGACCCTTGCCACTCGGGTTCGCGAAGCCGTCTCCCCGCCAGAGCGGGCTACTTTGCATGCGCTCGCGGCGAAGACCTGCGGCGCGGGGGTCTTTGGGCATGTGACTCGCGAACGAGTGTAAGGCGTGCTTCGCCGCCGTCGACCTCCGAACCAGCCGAACGCGCTATCGTCGGGGCATGACGCGGCGGATTTCCGGGGTCCTCGCCCTGCTCACGGGGCTCGGCGTGGCGTGTTCGAGCGACGATTCGGCGGAGCCTTCGGCGAAGGCGGAGTGTCAGGCAACCGAGACCACCTGCTCCGACGACGGGTTCGTGCTCCGCACTTGCGAAAACGGCAAGTGGCAGGACACCGAGTGCATGCGCGACGAGGGCAAGCTCTGCGAAGTCGACCACTGCGTGGAGCCGTGGCGCTGGGGCAACCCGACCTTCGACGCATGCAGCGGCCACCCCAAGGCCACGGCCGAGTCGTTGCGCGAAAAGGCCGAGTACTTCGAGGCCATTTCGGCACGTTTGCACGTGAACCCGAAGCTCGGTTGGATGAGCGACTTGGTCCTGCCGTGCGCGGGCAGCGACTGCAACACGCCCGCCGTGCCCGAAACGGCCGCCACTTTCGACGACGTCGAGAGCTGGCAGACCGGAGAGAACGACGGGCTCTGGAGCGCGCTCTACATGGGCGCCGAAGCCTATCGCTACGCGGTGACGAAGGATCCGAAGGCCCTCGACATGCTGAAGCTCCTCCTTCGTTCCGAGCAGGACCGCATGGACATCACGAGCGTGTCCGGGGTCTTCACGCGACAGCTCATCCCGCCGGGCGTCCCGGGCATCGCCTGCCCATCCGACCCCAAGGCGTACGTGCCGGACGTCGAGAAGGACGACAACCGCTGGGTGCGCGTCGGGAGCGACGGCTGCCTCGAGAGCGCGGATCCCACGACGCTCGCCTTCCAGAAGTCGGCGCGCTGCGGGCTCCAAAAGTACGCCGGTTGGTGCTTCCTCGACAACGTGAGCGAGGACGAATACGCGGGGCACATGTTCGCGCTCGGGGCCGTCGCGAAGCTGGTCGACGACGCGGAAGTGAAGGGCGTGGCCGTGGAGCTCCTGCGTCGCGTGGGCGATCACTTGATCGAAAACGAGCTCACGTTCGTCGACTGGGACGGCCGCGTGACCGAGCACGGCAAGATCTGGGCGGGCTCGTTCTTCGGCGGCTACAACGCCGCCATGAGCCTCTCGTTCTTGAAGACCATCGCGCTCGCCACCGGCGACGCCAAGTACGAGACCTTCTACCGCGACTGCCTGCTGCAACGGAGCGGCGAGAACACCTGCATCCACCACATCGGAGCGACGCCGAAGCCCTACGATGACGTGCTCTTTCCCACGGGGCTCAACCTCGGCTGCAAGGTGAACTTCAACAATTACAGCATGTACATGCTCTCTCTCCACGGCCTCCTCTGGGGCAAGCTCGATCCCGAGGTGCGCCAGAAGGCGCTCCACGTGCTCGAAGACGAGATGTGGAACCCGGCGGGCTACGAGCGCCCGCTCTCGGAGCAGAACAACGCCTTCTTCGACTTCATCTACGCGGCGGCGCGGCCCACCAGCGCCGCGAGCGGTCCAGCAACGGCCGCCGTGGAGAACGGCATCTGCATGCTGCGGGAGTTCCCGGCCCACAAGCTGCCCGTGGCCCTCGATTGTCCGGCTGCGAGCTGCGTCGAGAAGTGCAAGGACCGCTTCGACGAGCCCATGACCGACTACCCGAGACCGGTGTCCGAGCGCTGCATCGCGCGCTTCGTGTGGTGGGGCTCACCCTACACGGCGACGCCTTGCACGGCCGAACCCCGAGTGGTGAAGTCTCCAGCCGACTACCTGGTTGCATATTGGATGGGGCGCTACTACGGGTTCATCGGCGAGACGAGCTAGCGATGCCCAAGACTCATACCGGCGGTTGTCACTGCGGAAAGGTCCGATTCCAGGTCGAGCTCGAGCTCGACAGCGTGATGAGCTGCAACTGCTCCATCTGCTCGCGGCGCGGGCACCTCTTGACCTTCGTTCCCAAAGAGCGCTTCGAGCTGCTCTCGGGTGAAGAGGCGCTCAGCGACTACCAGTTCGGAAAACACGTGATCCACCACCTCTTCTGCTCCACGTGCGGCATCGGCGCCTTCGGGCGCGGCACGGGGCCGAACGGCCAAGAGATGGTGGCCGTGAACGCGCGCTGCCTGGACGGCGTCGACCTCGGAGCGCTCACGATCCGGGAGTTCGACGGCAAGAGCCTGTGAACGCCGAGCTCCGCCGGGAGCTTCGCACCACGAGTCACCTCGCAGCTCCGCTCATCCTCGGCCAGCTGTCGACGGGGCTCACCACGTTCGTCGACAACGTCATCGCCGGCCACCACTCGACCCGCACGCTCGCGTCCGTGACCGTGGGCACCGCGGTGATGTGGCTGCCGCTCTCGGCCGTGCTCGGCACGCTGATGTCGATCCCGCCGCTGGTCTCGGCGCTCCACGGCGCGAAGAAGCCCGACGAAATCGCCCGCACGTTCCGCCAGTCGCTCTGGCTCGGGCTCGCCCTCGGCCCGCTGCTGTTCGCCTTCGTCAGCCTGGCCCCGCTGAGCTTCGCGCGCTTCGGCATCTCGCCGGAGATCGCGCCGGGCGCCACCGCCTTCTTGCACGGGATGCGTTGGGGGCTGCCTGCCTTCACGTTGCTCCTGGTCATGCGCTACACGTCCGATGGCCTCGGTCACACCTTGCCGACCATGCTGCTCGGGTTCGGCGGGCTCGTGCTCCTCTTGCCGCTCGGCTACGTGCTCACGTTCGGGCGCTTCGGCATCCCGGAGCTCGGGGCGTCGGGGCTCGGTTTGGCGTCGGCCACCGTGATCTGGTGCCAGGCGCTCGCGCTCGCCGGCTACCTCGCGCGGGCGCGCCGCTTCCGTAGCCTCGGCCTCTTTGCGCGCTTCGAAGGCCCGCGCGCATCCGAGCTCTGGCAGCTCCTCGGCACGGGCCTGCCCATCGGTTTCACGGTGTTCCTCGAGGGGAGCTCCTTCATCCTGGCGGCGCTCTTGATCGGACGCATGGGTGAGGTGCCCGCCGCGGCTCACCAGGTCGCCATCAACGTCGCGAGCCTCTGCTTCATGATCCCGCTCGGCCTGTCCGAGGCGACCACGGTGCGCGTGGGTTTCGCGCTGGGCGCGCGCGATGGAGCCGCCCTGCGCCGCTCGGCGCTCTCGGGCTTCCTGCTGCTGGTCGCGACCCAGCTCTCGACCTTCCTCGTGCTGTTCTTCCTGAAGGGAAAGATCGTCACGCTCTACACACGCGACGCCGCGGTGTTGCTCCTCGCCGAGCGCCTCCTGCTCTACGCCGCGCTCTTCCAGTTCTCGGACGGCATCCAAGTGCTCTCCAACGGCGCACTGCGCGGGCTCCGCGACACTCGAGTGCCGATGGTGCTCGCGGCCATCGCCTACTGGGCCGTGGGCATCCCGCTCGGGGCCCACCTGGCGTTCGGGCGGGGTCTCGGGCCGAGTGGCATGTGGCTCGGCCTCATCGCCGGGCTCACACTGGCGGCGGTGCTTCTCGGCTCACGCTTCGCGCGTCGAGTGGGACGCGCGCTCGGCTGATCACTTCTTAGCGAGGGCCGCCGCGACGTCCTGGTCCACGGTGGACGAGTCGCCGGTGGTGTAACCCTCTTTCTTGGTGATGATGCTGCCGTCCCTGCCAATCAGCACGCTGAAGGGCGCACTGGTCTTGGGGTTGTAGAGGGCGACCACGCTGGTCTCTTGATCGAGCAGGATGGGAAAGGTCACGCCGAGCTTCGACACCGTGCTCTTCACCTGTGCGACGGAGTCCGGCCCGTCGATGCTGACGCCGAGCACCACGAAGCCCTCGGACTTGTGCTTCTTGTAGACCTCGTCGAGGTGGGGCATGGAGGCCAGGCACGGGTCGCAGAACGTCGCCCAGAAGTCGATGAGCACCACGTCTTTGCCGAGGTGGTCCGACAGGCGCACGGTCTTGCCATCGAGCGTGGAAAGCTCGAAGTCCGGCGGTTTTCCACCGGTCGAAGCGCTCTCGGCGCCGGGCGTGGAGGAGCTGCAAGCCGGGCAGAACGCCGCAGCGAGCGCGAGCGCGAGCGCGCCCGCGAAGGGAAAGCGCGCTCTCATAGATTGGCCAGCGCCGCGTCGATCTCTTGCAGCACGCCGCCCGAACCGGTGACCGCGCCACCCGCGAGCTTCGCGACGATCTTCATGGTCTTGGTGTCCACCAAGAGACCACCCGGCACCGTGGCCTGCTCGAAGTAGGCAGCGATCTTGAAGGCCGGATCCAGCGCGAGGGGGAACGCCACTTCATACTTCTTGCCCCACGCCGTGAGGTTCACCGGTGTTGCTGGCCCAGGCGGGTTCGCGCCGTTCTCCATCAACGTGCCGATGATCTCGACACCCTTCGGCGCGATGTCGGTGGCGTAGATGTTCTCGTCGCGAAGCTGCGCGTATTCGGCGTTGCAGGGGCCACACCAGACGGCCGACGAGTTGATCCAGAGGAGCTTCACCGACTTCTTGCCGTCGGGGTTGTAGTACTCGGCGATGTTGATGGGCTCGAACTGCGCCGCGTCGTAGCCCTTCTCGGCGGGCTTCTTCCAACCGAGGAGGTCGAGGGGCGCGATGATCGAATCGACCTTCGTGCCGTACGGACCGGGGGGGTAGTCGTAGGACTTGAACGGAGCTTCGGTCGCGCTGCCGCCGTCGCCGCCTCCGGTACCGTTGTTCACGACCGACCCCTTGTCGAAGTCGTTCTGCTTCGGCGGATCACCGCCGTCGGAGCCACCACAAGCGGAGAGAGTGAGCAGGGATACAGCGGCGAAGCTCGCGAACCAGACCGTCTTCATGGGTAGCCTCCCGGGACTCGTGCTAAACCCGCGAGGAGCATAGCGGGAGTGGTGATCCCGTCAAGCGGCGCCGGCGGGCTTTTCTCCCCCGCCGCACCGCGCTAAGGGCGAGCCCTCGGTCAGTCGTCGATAAGTTCGCGAACAGGCGCCTCGATGCGGCGCGCGGAAGGTCAGCAATGGTGAGGTCAAGGAAGGGCTCGGTTCGGTCGCTCGTGGGGTTCGGTCGCGTCGTGGCCGCTTTCCTCGGGCTGGCAGCGGTGGCGAGCGCGGCCCTGCCCGCGTGCAGCAGCGACGAGCCTGCGCCGGGATGTGCTGGCGTGGTCGTGGACGGCGAGTGCCAGAAGAAGTGCGACGACGCGAGCTGCGCGGCGCCGGGCATGAAGTGCAAGAACAACGCGTGCACGCAGCCCTGCACGGACGTCGTGAAGGACTGTCCGGCCGGCAAGTACTGCTACGCGACCGGGACGGACGACGGAACCCAAGGCCAGTTCTGCGACTGGGCGCCGTTCGCCCAAGGCGGAAAGCGCACGGGCCAGTACGACACCTGCGCAGCCGACGCCGAGTGCGACGAGATGCGTGGCTTCAAGTGCCTCGCCGGCACGTGCAAGCTCACGGGCTGCACCTCCAACGCCGACTGCGCGGCAGTGCCGGGCGTGTGCGTGAAAGACGCGGGCGGCGACTCGACCAAGAACTACTGCGAGAAGGGCACGAAGGTGCTCGGCCTCGGCGAGAAGTGCACGAAGAGCCTGGAGTGCGACGCCGATCAGAGCCTCGGCTGCGTCGGCGGCGAGTGCGCCTACGTGGGCTGCACCCAGCACAGCGACTGCGCCAGCATCGGCCTGTGCAAAGCGGCGAAGAACGCCGAAGGGGCCGACGTCCTGGCGTGCACGAAGGGAACCACCTATCCGAAGGGGCAGTTCGGCACCGCCTGCACCGGAGGCGCCACCGCCAAGGAGTGCGACGAAGCCAACAACTTCGTGTGCATCGGCGCCGGCGCCGGCGACATCGAGGCGTATTGCACCAAGGCAGGCTGCCAGGCCGACGCCGACTGCGCCGACGGCTACAGCTGCTCGACCGTGCGGACCAGCCGCCCGCCTTGCGCCACCGCCTGCAACATCACCGGTCAGCCGAGCGCGGCCAATTGCGTGAAGGCCACCGACATCGGCGCGGGCAAAGAATACTCGTGCGGCCCGGTCACGCTCTTGCGGAACATCTGCATGAAGCGCGAGTTCTGCGGCGAGTGCCAGAGCGACGACGATTGTCGCGCGATGCCGAACCAGCTCTGCGCCAGCGACGGCAAGGGCCACAAGTACTGCACGGTGATCTGCGATCCGAACGTGTCGAACGCCTGCCCCTGGGGCAGCGCGGCCGAGTGCGCGGTCCACGACACCGCGCTTGGCAAGCCGACCTGCGCGCACCGCTTCGGCGCCTGCAAAGGTACCGGCAAAGGCTGCGAGCCGTGCCTCGACGACAAGGACTGCCCGACGGGGCTCTGCCTCTCCACCGACTACGGTGGCGAGCGCTACTGCGTGGACCTCGCCGTCAAGTGCGATTGCACCGGCCTCAGCGTCGATCAGGGTGTGTCCTGTGACGGCGGCGGCTGCCCGAAGACGCCCGGTACACTCGACATGAAGTGTTACGGCGGCGACTCGGTGAAGGCCTCGAACAGCCCGCTCTATCAGACCTGCGTCGGCGCGGACGCGCTGAACGGGGCCAAGGCGCCCTACACCTTGCCGGGCTGCTGGCCGCTCCAGTGAGCGAGCACGAAGTCCGGGCATTCTCCTGACTTGGCAGTTCGCGGCGCCCTCGGCGCCCAAGCGAGCCCGCCGAAGGCGGCGGGGGGAGCGGTCGCGCCAGCGAGCCGCGGCGAGCATGGCCCCTCTTGCCCAGCTGGACATTCTTGGTGGATCCGCGGCAGCGAGTCTGGTTGCATGCGCGCCGGCAGATGCCCGTCCAACGGCGGGTGACCCGTCGGGCTCGACGCTCGACGGGGGGCGACGCGCTTCGCGTCCATTTTTTCGAGGGAGCTTTGTCATGAAGAAAACCAGAGTAACCGCGGTGGCAGCACTCCTCCTGGGCGGCGGCATGCTGTCCGTGGGTGGCTGCGACAAGGTCAAGGACGCCCAGAGCGCGGTGTGCTGCGAGGAGTTCCAGGTCGGTGGCACCATCACCGCCGACATCTCGGGCAGCGCCGAAGGACAGGTCGCGGCCCAGGCGGTTGCGGACTTCGCCGGCATCGCGTCGGCAGCGGTCAACGACATCACCGCTGCCTGCCGCTCCATGGCGCAGGACCTCGACACCGACAAAGCCACGCAAGACGCCGCCGAAGCCAAGGCCGACAAGCGCGAGAAGATGAAGGCCTGGTGCACCGCGGCCGTCACCGCCATCGGGTCGTTCAAGGCCAAGGCCGGCGGTACGCTCACGGTCAGCGTCACACCGCCCAAGTGCGAGGCGTCCATCAGCGCCAAGGCCAATTGCCAGGCCAAGTGCTCCGCCAGCGGCCAGTGCGACATCAAGGCCACCCCGCCCACGTGTGAGGGCGGCAAGCTCGAGGTCGCCTGCAAGGGCGAGTGCACCGCCAAGGCGGGCGCCACGCTGAGCTGCGAGGGCGAGTGCACCGGCGAGTGCACCGGCTCGTGCACCGCCGAGGGCGGCGTCGAGTGCGACGGCAAGTGCGAAGGCACTTGCGAAGCGTCTGCGGGCGGCTCCGGGCCGCAGGCCAACGGCAGCTGCAAGGGCACCTGCAAGGGCACCTGCTCGGCGACGGCTCCCAAGGCCACCTGCACGGGCTCGTGCAAGGGTACCTGCTCGGCGAGCTGCAAGGGCTCGGCCACGGCGTCGGTCAAGTGCGACGGCGAGTGCAGCGCGGACTACGAGCCGCTCAAGTGCACCGGCGGCGAGCTCAAGGGCGGCTGCCAGGTCGAGGCAAAGTGCGACGCGAACTGCGACGCCAGCGTGAAGGCCAAGGCCGAGTGCCGTCCCCCCGAGATCGCCATCACCTTCTCGGGTGCCGCCGACGTCCAAGCGGTCGGCAAGCTCCAGGCGACCCTAAAGGCCAACCTCGGCGTGGTCTACGCGTTCAAGGCACGCCTCGAGGGCATGGCCACCATCGCCGCTCAGCTGAGCGGCAACGTGGACGCGGTCGCGGACATCAAGGCCGCGTGCATCCCGGCCATCATCGCGGCGGCGGGTGACGCAGCCTCCGACGTGACCGATTCCGTCCAGGTGTCGGGCAGCATCGTCGGCTCGGTCAGCACGAACTGAAGCGCCACGAAGCGAGCGCCAGACGGCGCGGGGCCCACGCGGTCTCCGCGCCGTCGGCGTTTGTGGCCCGACGTCCGCGTTTGACACGAGCCGCGGACGGCCCTACGTGCCCCCTCGCCATGAGCGAAGAAACTGCTCCGAAGGTGTCGGGTCGCGTGATCGCCGAGGGAGACCCGGTGCCCGGCGTGAAGAACGTCGTCCTGGTGATGAGCGGCAAGGGCGGCGTCGGCAAGAGCACGGTGGCCGCGAACCTGACGCTGGCGCTGGCGCGGCGCGGGTTTCGCGTGGGGCTGCTGGACGCCGACATGTACGGGCCGAGCGTGCCCACCATGTTCGGCATCCTCGGGCAGCCCACCACCGACGGGAAGAAGATCCAGCCGCTCCAGCGCTTCGGCGTGAAGCTGATGAGCATCGGCTTTCTGCTGGACGATCCCAAGAGCGCCATCGTGTGGCGTGGGCCGATGCTGCACGGGGCGCTGGTGCAGTTCCTGAAGGACGTCGACTGGGGCGAGCTCGATTTCCTGTTGCTCGACCTGCCGCCAGGCACGGGCGACGTGGCGCTCACGCTCTCGCAACAATTGCGCACCAACGGCGCGGTCATCGTCACGACCCCCCAAGAGGTGGCCCTGCAAGACGTCTACAAGTCCGTCAGCATGTGCCAGAAGGTGGGGATCCCCATCACGGGCGTGGTCGAGAACGAGAGCTACTTCGTGTGCGACGGCTGCTCGAAGAAGCACGAGCTCTTCGGCTCGGGGGGCGGCGCCAAGGTCGCGGAAATGGCCGGCGCACCCTTGCTCGGACAACTCCCGATCCACCCGAGCGTCCGGGAGTGGGGCGACGCCGGCACGCCCATCGTCCAGGCCTCGCCGGGTTCCGAGATGGCAAAGGCGTTCACGGCCGTCGCCGACCGGCTCGTGGAAGAGCTCGACCGCGACAACTCGACGGCCTCCGGGGGCCTCGACATCGACCGCAGCGGCGGCGTCAATCGCCATTTGCCCATCTCGCGCTGAACGCCACGGCGCGCGGCCGAGTGCGCAGCGATTGGCAGGCGCCAAAAGGCGCGTTATAGGGCCTTCCCCCGAACACGGGGGGCGGTGCCCGCATGTCTTCCGAGATCGAACACCCCGCGCCTGACGCAACGCCCCCGGGCGACGCGCCCACTCCGCCCGAGCCCCAAGCTCCGGCAAACGAGGCTCCCACGCCGGCCGACGCCGCGGCGGTGGCCGCTCCGCCCGACGCACCCGCCGCCGAGGGGCACGAACGCGAGCACGACGAGAGCGCGGAGGAATCCGAAGCCACCGAGGGAGAGGCCACCGAAGCTTCGGCCGAAGGCGAACCGGGCAAGAAGAAGAAGCGCCGACGCAAGAAGAAGAAGAAGCCCGCCGGCGAAGCTGGAGAAGAGACCCACGAGGCGGGAGACGAGCACGCGCAGAAGCATCGCTCTCACCGCCCGGCCACCGAGCGCGCGCCGTTCCACGTCGGCGAAGAGGTGTTCGGCAAGGTGACCGCCGTCCTCGACACCGCGGTGATGGTGGACCTCTCGGGCAAAGCCCTGGCGATCTTCGATCGCGGTGAGATGGAGGCCGACGACCTCGTCCCGAGCGTCGGCGACCGCTTCGTCGCCCGCATCCACAACGACGGTGCCCGGGGTGGCCTGGTGGTCCTCACGCGCAAGCCGCTCCGCGAAGAAGAGATCAAACCCGCGGTGGAAGCGGCAGCGAAGGAGGGAAGCCTCGTTCAAGGCCTCATCACCGGCGTGATCAAAGGCGGCGTCGAGGTGGACATCAACGGACTTCGCGCCTTCGCGCCGGCCTCCGGCATGGATCTCCACCCGCAGAACGCGAACTTCACCGGTCTCGTCGGGCAACGCCTCGAATTCAAGGTCATCCAGTACAAGAACGCCGGGCGCGACGTGGTGGTCTCACGCCGCCCGATGCTGGAGGCCGAGGCCCACGAACGACGCAAGCACGCGCTCACGCTGCTCAGCGAAGGTCAGGTACTGAAAGGGCTCGTGCGCACGGTGGTCGACTGGGGGGCGTTCGTCGCGCTGCCCGAGGCCGAGAACCTCGAGGGTCTGGTGCACATCTCCGAGGCGAGCCACGACGCGCGCGCGCGCATGGCCGACCTCATGAAGCCGGGCGACTCCATCGAGGTCAAGATCCTCAAGATCGACGAGAAGGGGAAGATCTGGCTCAGCCGGAAGGCGCTCATCGAAGATCCGTGGGGCGCCGCCAAAGAGAAGTACGCCAGCGGCTCGCGTCACACCGGCAAGGTGCAGAAGCTCCTCGACTTCGGGGCGTTCGTCGAGCTCGAGCCGGGGGTCGAGGGCCTCATCCACATCGCCGACCTCAGCATGAATCGCATCGAGCACCCGAGCGAGGTGCTCAAGGAAGGGCAGGACGTCGACGTGGTGGTGCACCACTTCGACACGCGCACCAAGAAGATCGCGCTCCACCCAGCGCCCCCGCCCGAGCGTGCCGACGAAGCGCCTCAGAAGATCCAGAAGAACGCGGTGGTGAAGGTCGAGGTCATCAAGCACGAAGCCTCGGGCCTCGTCGTCCGCATCCTGGGCGTCACGGGGCGTTCGGCCCGCGGTTTCTTGCCCGCCGGCCAAACCGGCACTCCGCGCGGCACCGATCTCCGGAAGAACTTCAAGCTCGGCTCCACCCTCGAAGTGAAGGTGATCGAGGTGGATCCGCGGCGCGGCGAGCCGAAGCTCAGCGTGAAAGCCATGGCCGAGGACGAGGAGCGCAGGGCGCACCGCGAGTACCGCGCCGCCCTGCAAAAAGAGGGCGGCTTCGGCACCCTGGGCGACCTTCTGGCGAAGAAGCTCTCGAAGGGCTGAGCTCGTTCAGACCGGTTCGCGCTCGACCACGATGCGCCGCCAGATCTCGAACGAGAGCAGCATCCAGAGCCGGAGCCCGTAGCGCCCCGGCCCCTCGTCGGTGTCATAACCGAGGATCTGCGCCACGCGTTTCGGATCGAAGATCCCGGCCCGCGCCAGCTCCTTCTTCGACAGCACCTTCTTGGCGTAACGCTTCATCTCGCCCTGGAACCAGAAATGGACGGGCACACGCATGCCGCTCTTCGGCCGGCGCACCACCGACTCGGGCAGCAGGTCCGCGTAGGCGCGCTTCATCACCAGCTTCTCGATGCCGTTCTTCAACTTCAGCGTCGGAGGCATGCGAAAGCTGGACTCGATCAGCCGTTCGTCGAAGAGCGGCGAGAGCGTGGTGAGCCCGGAGGCCCCCGCCATGCGATCGACCTTGGGGAGGATCAGGTGGGCGCCCTTCTGACGGATGTTGATGGCGCAGAGCTTGTTCAAGAAGGAGGTCGGCAGCTCGGCGTCGAAGCCGGGCGCAAACACCGCCTCGAGGTCTCGCTCGGCGTCCACCTTCGAACGCCAGAGCGGCGCCAGGACCCGCGGCCATTCTTCGTAGCTCCGCCGGTAGGACGCCAGATACATGCGAGCGCGAAAGCGTTCGTCGCGATCGATGCCGCCGTACCAGTGATGGAGCAGCATCGGGATGTTCTTGGGACCCCCGAACACCGGATCGCCACCCTCGCCGTTGAACGCGAAGTCGACGTCTCGGGCCACCAGCGCGGCGAGCTCGAAGTTCGGTGCCGTGATCGGATCCCCGATGGGATCGTCGAGGTGCCACAAGATGCGGCGGAGTCGGGGCAGGAACTCCTTGGGGCGCAGCAGCACTTCGCGGTGACGTGTGCCGGCGCGCTCGGCGACCTCACGCGCGAACGAAAGCTCGTTGTCGTAGCCTTGCCCGAAGTGGATGGCGTACGTGAGGACGGGGTGCTCGTGCTGGCGCGCGACCTCGGCGGTCACGGCACTCGAGTCGAGCCCACCGGACAGGAAAACCGCGACCGGTCCGTCGGGCAGCCGGCGAGCCACCGCCTCGGCGTGTTCTCGCCGGAAGCGCTCGACCCACTCCTCCTCGGAAAGAGCCTCGGTCTCGCGGTCGTCCTCGAACACGAACCAGCGCTCGATCTTCGGCTCCGGCGAAGCGGCATCGCGGGACAAGTGGTGCCCGGGGCAGAGCTCGTACAAGCCCTCCAGCATGGTGCCGCCCCCCGGCACGAAGCTCATGCTGAGGTATTGCGCGAGAGCCGCGGGGCGGATCCGCCGGGGAAACTCCGGGTGTGCGAGCACACCCTTGGGCTCGACGGCGAACAAGAAGCGCCCGCCTGCCTGGCCGTAGTAGAGCGTGCGTACGCCAGCGCCATCGCGCGCGAGGAGCATTCGGTCAGCGTCGAGCACGGCGAGTACGCAGGCGCCGCGGAGGTCGTGCAAGAGCTCGGGACCGCGCTCGCGGTAGGCAGCGAGCAGCTGGCTCGGCTCGGAGAAGACGCGGCTGGTGGAGAGCCCGCTGAACGCCACGGCGAGCTCACCGTCGACGCTGAGGCTCGCCGCGCGCAAGCGAGGGGCGTCCTTCGGGCGAACGCTGCGCACGGCCAAGCTGCCGTGCGCCGTGACGTGGGTGACGACGTCTCCGCGGCCACGATGGGCGAGCGCTTCGCCCATGCGCGCGAGCAGGCGGGGATCGGGCGGACCCGAAAAGCCGAAGAGCGCGCCCATCAGCCGAAGTCGGCGTCGCCGCCGAAATCCGCGTCTCCCCCGAAATCGGCGTGGTCGCTGTCGACGGAGCCCGAGGAACCCGCATCACCGCTCGACGAACCCGAGTCGGCAGCGGCCGGCTTCGCGTGGCCGTTGGGCACGATGGCGGGCAGCGCGGGCGGAGCCAGCGCCAAGGCACCGAGGCCACCCGCGAGCGCACCGAACGTGAGCAAATCCACGGGCACCGCGTAGCCCGCGGCTTCAGGCACGGTGGGAGCGAGCGCCTTGATCTTCTTCACGTCGTCGGGAAAGAGACCCGCGTCGATCACCCGTCGCCCGGCCAGCGGCAGCTCGCCGCGGGCGAGCAGGCGTTCGCGCATCCGCGCGCCCGTCGGCGTCGCGTCGTGCAGGAGCACCACCGGCAGATCCGGCCGTTCCTCCAGGAGTCGCTTGGCGTGGGAGAGGAGGTAGCTCGGATATCCGCGCTCGCTCAAGACCAGCGCGCGCTGATCGGCGTGGTAGTTGTTCCGCACGAAGAGATCGACGAGAAGGTCGTGCTCCACGACCAGGACGCGCTCGACTCCGTAGTCGTAGATGTCCCCCTCGCGGTAGGGGCCCGGCGCCTTCTCAAGCGAGGGTCGTTCGAGCAAGTGCTCCAGCGGACGTCCCGCCTTCCTCCACTTCTCGACCCAACCCTCGAGCTTCGCGCGGGACGCCGCCATGCGGCCTTCGGGGGTGACCTCGCGGCGAAAACGCCCGACCAGCCAGGCGACCACGCCGCCAGCGGCGACGCACAGCGAGCCGACGATGAGCGGGATGCTCTCGAGGGCGGCGCCGGCTGCTGCGCCCGCGAGGCCCAGCACGGCGACGGCACGGCCCGCCTTTCCGCCTGCCGTGAGCAGCGTCTCGAACACGGCCAAGATCCGCTGCTCCCGCCCGCGGCAATAGCGGGCGTAGAGCTGATTCATCGTGAAGTAGTAGGTGCCTTTCTTGCTCGCACCATCGAGCAGGGCCTTGAACTTGCCGTCGGCGATGCCATCGCTCTTGGGGTCGAAGACGTATTCGTAATGGCACTGTTTGCAGGTGGTGCCTTCGCGCCGAGTCTGGCTGGTGGCGCAATTCGGGCACTTCATGTCCGCTGCCTCGTCTCCAAGATCGTCCGATTCAACATGGGGTGGTCCTCGTCACTGGGCCCGGTGTCGCTGTCGGGATGGTACACCACGACGTCGAGGGCCTCGGCGTCCGTGTGGAAGCAGTGGAGCCCATCGGGCGGAATGGAAAATCCCACGCCCGGCTCGAGCGGCTGCTCCCCACCCGGCGTCACGCAGCGCCCGCGCCCGCGGGTCACCATGCCGATCCGCACCGATGGGTGGGTGTGTCGCGATTGGCGAGTCCCCGCCGGGATGTGCAGGTGATTCAAGCACGGATCCCCCAGGCGAGTCGGCGGCAGGAGCAGCGAGTCGGTGCAGCCGTCGATGTAGCGGAGGCGCCCCTCGACCTCGATGGGTCCGCCCAAGAGGAACATGGCGAGGTGTCCGTTCCGACTCACGACCATGCCGCTGCCCGGACCCTCGACGCGCGCTGCGCCGACCGCCGCGGCGTACATGCCCTGCTCGAGCACGAAACGCCCCTGGCTGCATTCGAGCGTGGCGCCGCCTCGATGCGCGTAGACGTAGTGGGTAGCGCCCGCGGGCAAGTCGAGCGCGCTTTCGTTCCATGCGCGAAGCGTGCTCGCGAGGGCTCCCTCGTGTTCGAAGCGAAGCCCTGGCTCCAAGCGAAACAACTGGATCTCGGCCGTCATGATTCCGGAGCCGAATGTAGCCGATGCCTCGACACGCTCGGGCAAGGATTCCACGCGGGCGCTCGAGTGAGCCCGACCCGCACACCGGATGCGGAACCGTATCGGCGCGGCGCAACCTCGCTCACTCTCGGCGCAAGGCGTGGATGGGGTCGAGGCGCGCGGCGCGGCGCGCTGGGAAGAACCCGAACGCGATGCCGATGGTCGTGCTGGTGCCGAGGGCCACGAGCAGCGCTTCCGGCGACACCCCCATCTGCCAGCCGAGCGCGCCGCTGATGCCCCGCACCGCCAGAATGGCCAGCGCCGTCCCGAGCGCACCGCCGAGGAGGGACAGCACCACGGCTTCCACCAGGAACTGGAACAGGATGTCGACTTCCCTGGCGCCGATGGCCATGCGGATCCCGATCTCACGAGTGCGCTCGGTGACGCTGACCAGCATGATGTTCATCACGCCGATACCGCCGACGACCAAACTGACCAGCGCGATGGACAAGAGCAGCGTGCGCAGCGTGCTCAGGATGCCTTCTTGCCGGCGGCGAAAGTCTTCCTGACTCCGAATGCGGAAGTCGTTTTCGGCGCCTTCGGTCAGCCCGTGTCGCTGGCGCAAGATGGCGCCCGCCTGGCGCTCGACTTCGCCGGCAGAATCTGGCGTCTTGCCCTGGAGCAAGATGCGCCCGACCTGCCCGGGCCGGGTCGACACCAGCTTCGCCCGGAGGGTCGAAACCGGCATCACTACCACGTCGTCTTGATCGTTGCCGAAAGGCCCCTGCCCTTTCTGCTCGAGCACGCCCACGATGCGAAAGGGGTGGCGGCCGATGCGCAGGGTCTGCCCCACCGGATCTTCGCTGCCGAACAGCGCGGTCTGTACCGTGACGCCGATCACGCACACCTTCTCGCCGAGCGTCTCGCTCGAGACTGGCCACATGCTGCCGCGATCGACCTTCCAGCGTCGGATGTCGAAGAAGGCGCGCTTCGAGCCGAGCACCGTGGTCGGTGCGTTGGCGTCGCGCCACGCCACCTGCGCCGAGCTGAACAGGAGCGGCGCCGCCTTCTCCACCGCGGGGGCTTCCTCCGCGATGGCGTCGGCGTCGCCCTCGGTCAAGATGCCGACGGCGCGCTCGTCGCGCACGCCGCTCCGCAGGGTCTCGGCCGGCATCACCATCAGGGCGTTTTCGCCCATGCTGTCGATGCGCCCCGACACCTCCTGGGTGGCACCCTCGCCCAGCGCGACGACGATGGTGACGGCCGCCACACCGATCAGGATGCCGAGGGCGGTCAGGCTCGCGCGGAGCGGACTCCGGCGGAGCGCCCCCAAGGCCAACGCCAGGGCCGTCCACATCGAGCGCAGCCATCTACTCATGGCGCAGCGCCTCGATGGGGTCCAAGTGTGCCGCCCGCCGCGCCGGCCAGAAACCGAAGACCAGCCCGATGAACACGCTGGTCGCCACGGCGACGCCGATGGCGGCGGGGTTCAATTGCATCGGGAAGCCGAGGTCATCGGCGAACGCCAGCATGAGGAGGGTGGCGACCAGAATGCCCGCCACACCGCCGAACAAAGTGAGGGCGACGGATTCGAGCAGGAACTGCACCTGGATCTGCCCGGGCTTGGCGCCGATGGCCATGCGGATGCCGATCTCGCGCGTGCGCTCGGTGACCCCGACGAGCATGATGTTCATCACGCCCACGCCGCCGACGAGGAGCGAGATGGCGGCGACGCTGAGCAAGAGCACGGTGAGTACCGTGAAGATGCCTTCCTGCATCCGCTGGAACTCCTGCTGGGTGCCGATGCGAAAATCGGGCTCTTCACCTTCGGCGATCTGGTGGCGCTGCATCAAGATCTGCTTCACCTGTCGCTCGGCTTCGCTGCTGTGCTCGGCGGTCTTGGCCGACGCCATCACGAGCTGAACGCGGTCGCCGAGGGTCGGCACCACGCGCGAACGCCAGGTGCCGATGGGGATGAGCAGGCGATCGTCTTGGTCCTCGAACGGCGACTGCCCCTTCGAGCGCAACGTGCCGATGATCAGAAACGGATGCTTTCCGACGCGCACCCAACGCCCCACGGGGTCGAGGCTACCGAAGAGCTTTTCCTGGGCCGTGGGGGCGATCAGCGCCACTTTGGCCTTGGTCTGAGCCTCGCTTTCGTTGAAGCGCCGGCCGGTGGCGACTTCGTAACCGCGCACTTCGAAGTAGTTCTCGTCGACGCCCATCACGCCGATCTTTCCGTTGCCCGTCTCGCTCACGACCTGTGCGTTGACCTCGGAGTAGACGGTGACGGCGCTCACGGCCGTGGCCTCGCGTCGGATCGCCTCGGCATCCCGCTCGGTGAGCCCCATGCCCATGTTGGCTCGGGACTTGGCGCCGCTCTTGGCGGCCGGTTGCGAGAAGATGAAGACCACGTTGGAGCCGAGGCTCTGGATCTGGCGGTCGATCTCCGAACGCGCCCCGCTGCCGAGAGCGGCCACCAGCACCACGGCGGCGACGCCGATCAAGATCCCGACCGAGGTGAGGAGCGAGCGCAGGCGCTGGCGCACGAGCGACAGGATCGCCATCTCGAGGGCGGTCCGGAGCGCCTTCACCGGTGGCTCTCCACCGAGGCGATCTGGGGATTTTCGTTGCGCTCGTCGCGAAAAATCCTGCCGTCGCGCACCGTGATGATGCGGCGCGCGCAGGCGGCGATGTCCGCTTCGTGGGTCACGATGACCACGGTGATGCCGTGGTCGAGCGACAGCGCTTGGAGCAGCGCCAGCACCTCGTGACTCGTCTTGGTATCGAGGTTGCCCGTGGGCTCGTCGGCGAGCAGAAGCGGCGGGTTCGTGACCAGCGCACGCGCGATGGCCACCCGCTGCTGCTGGCCGCCCGAGAGCTGGGCGGGCGTGTGGTGGACGCGGTCGGCGAGGCCGACCTGGGCGAGCGCGCGGGCGGCGCGGCGAAACCGCTCGCGAGCCCCCACGCCTCGGTACACCAAGGGCAGCTCCACGTTTTCGAGGGCGCTGGTGCGCGGCAGGAGATTGAAGCCCTGGAACACGAACCCGATGAGACGGTTCCGGACCAGCGCTCGCTGATCCGTCGAGCGGCTCGTGACGTCGATGCCCGCGAGCTCGTAGCGACCCTGCGTCGGGCGATCGAGGCAGCCCAGGATGTTCATGAGCGTGCTCTTGCCGCTGCCACTAGTACCCACCACGGCCACGAACTCGCCCGGTCCCACGTCCAGGTCCACGTCCGCGAGCGCGTGCACCACCTCGGGACCACTGAGATAGTCCTTGGAGACGCCCTGGAGTCGGATCAGGCTCGACACGCGGCCTCGCTCAGAACATTCCGAAGCGCTTCTGTTTCTTCTCGTCGCGCTGCTCGACGACGACGCCCGTGCCCGCGCCGAGGCCTGCCGGGTCGGTGAGCTCCGACCAGACGCCGTCGGTGATGCCGACCCCCACCACGCGGTCCTCGATGGTCTCGCTGCCCTGAGCGCCCCCGGTCACGAGGTAGATGCGACCTTTGCCGGGGTCGAGCGGCGGCGGAGGCTTCACGGGCTTCGGCTTGCCTTCGTCGTCTTTTTCCGGGAGCGGGCGGAAACGCAACGCGGCGTTCCGCACGGCGAGCTTGCCCTTGGCTTCGCGAGTCTTGATGGTCACCGTGGCGGTCATGCCCGGTCGGAGCTTGAGCTCGGGGTTCGCCACCTCGATCACCGCCGAGTAGGTCACGACGCCCTGCACGTTGTTGGGGCTGAAGCGCACCTGGGTCACCGTGCCGTCGAACTTCTCTCCGACGAACGCGTCCACCACGACCTCCGCCTTCATTTGCTCGCGGATCTTGCCCACGTCGGCCTCGTCGATCTCGGCCAGAACCTGCATCTTCGAGAGATCCTGGGCGATGACGAACAGCACGGGAGCAGCGAAGCTCGCTGCCACGGTCTGCCCGGAATCCACGGCGCGGTTCACGACGATCCCGTCGATGGGAGAGAAGATGCGAGCGTAGGCGAGGGTCGTGCGAGCGCCCGACAGCTGCGCGCGGATTTGGGAAATCTGCGCGCGCGACGCCGCCAGGTCGGCCTCGGCGACGTCGTGCTCGCCTTGGGCTTGCTCCACGTCGGCGGGAGTCGCGATGCCCTCGACCTTGAGTCCTGTGAGCCGCTTCAGGTTCGACTTGGCCGTAGTGAGTCGGGCTTCGGCGCGCTTGGCGCTCGCCTCGGCCGCCTTGAGTTGCGCGCCGGTTTGGCTCACCTGCGCGCCGTAGAGCGTCGGATCGATCTCGGCCAAGAGGTCCCCCTTCTTGACCTTGCTGTTGAAGTCGACGTGCACCTTCACGATGCGACCCGAGACCTGAGCCCCCACCTGGACCTCGGTGAGGGGCTTCACGCTGCCCGTCGATTGCACCTGCTCGATGATGTCGCGCTGCTCGACCTTCTCGCTGGTGTAGCGAGCCGGAGGCGGCGGGCGAGTCGCGCGGCGGTAGGCGCTGAACCCGACGAACGCACCGACCAGGAGCGCCACGATCACGCCACGACGGAGCCACCGTCGAGCTCCCTCGGCGCGGAGCTGCTTCTCGAGGTCCCGGACTGCATCGCTGACGAGCCCGGGCTCCGTACCGTTTTCCGCGCGATCACTCATGACGGGGGACCCACCATATAGCGCCGAAGGGTCGGCCCGCCCCCGCCCAGTTCGAGCCCGCGGCCGAGCGCGGCGGTCTGCGGCAGTTTGTTGCGCAATTTCAGCGGGTTCGCCGGGAGCGCCGGGGTCCCCCAAGGTCCGCGTCGCCGGTTTGTCCAATGCCTTGGTGTTGAACTATCGTGACCCGTCGTATTCGTCCCCGCCACGTTCGTTCGTCGGCCGGGGCCGCACGCCGGGATCGGCATGTCTCAAAAGAGCGACCGTGAGCTGGTGGACGCGGCCCGTGAGGGCGACGCCGAGGCGTTCGGGATCCTCGTGCGCCGCCACCAGAAGCGCATCTACCGACTCGCGGTGCACCTGCTCCGAGACGCCGCGGAAGCCGAGGACGTGACGCAGGAGACTTTCGTTCGGGCTTACGGAGCCCTCAGTCGTTTCGACGGGCGCAGTGAGCCCTTCACTTGGATGTATCGCATCGCCGTGAACCTTTCTTTGAACGCCATCCGCTCGCGAAAGACCGGTCGCAAAGCGACGACGCCGGACGACCCGCGCATCGAAGGCATGCTCGCCGATCGCAAGAGCGTGGAAGCGGACCCCGCCCGGTTGGCGGCGGACCGCGAGGCGGCGTTGGTGCTGGCGACCGGAATCGACAAGCTCAGCGACACGTTGCGAACGACGCTGATCCTCGTGAGCATCGACGGACTCTCGCACCTCGAAGCGGCGGAGATTCTCGGGTGCCCCGAAGGCACCGTGGCATGGCGGGTGCACGAAGCGCGGAGGAAACTCCGTGCGCACCTCACGAGCGAAGGCTACTCAGACGAGTCGGACGAGTCATGAGCGAGGACAAATCCCAAGGGCAGAAGTCGATGGCAGTCGACGACATGCTCCGCGATTGGTCGGTGGTGGAACCGAAGGCGGACTTCTGGGACGAAAACGCGGCTCGCGTCGCCGAACGCCTCGAAAGCGCCCAAGCCGACGCGGACCAGCACGGCGCATTGCTCTCGGCGCCGCTGCCGCCCGAAGAGGGCGAACCCTTCGGAAAATCGGCCGCCCCCGAAGAACCGGCTCCGCGCAGCCTCGCCGAGCTCGCGCGCATGGCGGTGGAAGCGAGCGCTCCGGCACCCGAGAGCTCCGAGATCGCCAAAGAGAGCCTCTCGCTTGCGGCCCTCGGCCGCGCCAGCGCTCCGGTCATCGCCGAGGCGCACGCTCGCGAGGTCGCCGAACGCGCGGAGCTCGAGCGCATGCGAGCGAGCGCGCCGCCGGCGGTGCCGAGCGAGCTCGCGGCGCGGGCGGCGCCGCCGCCTCGTCGAAGTGCGGCGGGCCCGCTGGCCATGGCGGGCATCGGGCTCCTGGGTCTGGCCGCTGCCGCCGTCATCGTCGTGCGCGCCCAACGCGCGAGTGCGCCCGAGCCCGTCGCCGCGGCGGCTCCCACCGCGTTGCCCGCCGCCCCAGCCGCGGCCACGCAGGCGCAGAAGCCCGACGACGTCGTCGCGTTGGAGGATCTCGCGCCCGGCAAGGGAGCCGGCGCAAGCCCATCGCCCCGCGCTCCCACCAGCGGCGGCGAGAAGCTGGCGGCAAAGGCAGAAGCAAAGCCGGAAGAGCCGAAGCCGGGCACGGAGAAGCCGAGCGAGCCGAGCGCCGCTCCCCCCAAGCCGGAAGAAAAAAAGGACGAAGAGGCGGCCAAGATGAAGCCCGCCGCCACCGCGGGCGACGTGCCCGACAAGCCCTCAACGGGCGCGGTCCAAGCCGCCATCGGCTCGGTCATGGGCTCGGCCCGGGCCTGCGTGGCGGGTCAGGACGAAGACTCGCGCGCGACCATCACCTTCGGCTCCGACGGAATGGTGAAGTCGGTGGCCGTCTCCGGGAAGGCCGCCGGCACTCCCGCCGAAGCCTGCATCAAAGCGGCCTTGGGCAAGGCGCGGGTTCAGCCCTTCGCCCGCCCCACCTTCAGCGTGGGCGCGACGATTCGGCCCTGACGGCGCGGCGTTCGCCCGCGTTGACAAGCCGCCCCCCATCCCGCATATTCCCGCCCCCCGCCGGCCCGGTGGCCGCGGCTCTTCCGAGGATTCGACGATGGTTTCGTCCACCAAGCAGACCATGCGACGGCGCGCGATCAACACTGCGCGCAACGGTCGCTCTCAAAAGCGAGCACGCGCGCGTACTGGCACGCCCGCTTTCCCCATCCACACCCCGAGCCACGACGCGAACGCGCCGGACGCGAAGAAGAAGACCGGCTGACCCGAGCGAGTACTGTCCAATGGCGAACCATCCCTCAGCAGAAAAGCGCAACCGTCAGCGCGTCGCCCGCACCGAACGTAACCGCGCCGCCAAGAGCAGCGTGCGTTCCGCGGTGAAGAAGGCCCGCGCAGCCATCGCCAGCGGCGACAGAGCCGGCGCCAAGGCCAACGTGGCCGAGGCCAGCACGGCGCTGGCCAAGGCAGCCAAGAAGGGCGTGATCCACAAGAACGCCGCGGCGCGCACCACCTCGCGCATCCAGGCTGCCCTCTCCAAGCTCGGCTGATCCGCCGCCTCGACACCCCGGTCCTAGCCCCGTGCTACGATGCGCGGTGCGAGCCGCATGGGGCGCCCCAACGAGGATGACGAAAAGCTCTGCGGCACGGTCGTCGCGAGCAAATACCGCGTCGATCGTCTGATCGGTCGCGGCGGCATGGGCGCGGTCTACGAGGCCACCAACACCGTCATCGGCAAGCGCGTCGCGCTGAAGTTCCTGGACAAGGACGCCGCGCGCGACGCCGACGCCGTGGCGCGCTTCCAGCGCGAGGCCGAGGCCGCGGGCGCGGTGGAGAGCGCTCACATCGTCCACATCTTCGATTCGGGTGTCTCGGAAGACGATCGCCCCTTCTTGGTGATGGAGCTCCTGAGCGGGGAAGATCTCCGTGCGCTCTTGAAACGCGAAGGGCGCATGCCGCTCACCGACGCAATCCACGTGACCGGACAGGTCTTGCGCGCGCTCGCCCGCGCCCACGCGGCCGGCATCGTGCATCGCGACCTCAAGCCCGACAACGTGTTCCTGTGCCGGCGCGACGACGACCCCATGTTCGTCAAGCTCGTCGACTTCGGCATCTCGAAGGTCACGCGCCGCCACGCCTCGGCCGACACCTTGACTCGACGGGGCGTCGTGCTCGGGACCGCCTTCTACATGTCGCCCGAGCAAGCCCAAGCGTTGCGTGACATCGACGGCCGGACCGATCTCTTCAGCGTGGGTGCCATCCTGTTCGAGGCGCTGGCGGGACGCCCGCCGCACGTGGGCGCGGTCTATGAAGCGGTGCTCATCGACATTTGCACCAAAGACGCGCCGGACATTCGCTCGCTCGTGCCGGAGGTACCCGAAGGCGTGGCGAGCGTGCTCAAGCGAGCGTTGGCCCGTGACCGCGACCAGCGCTTCGCCGACGCCAACGACTTCTACGACGCGCTGTCGCTGGCCGCTCCCGGCCTGCTCCGGACCGGCGGCATCGGCCTCGTTCCCTCGGCCCGCTCGAGCTCTCCCGACACGGCTCCAATCATCCCCGGAGCCATCAGCGGGCCGAGCGTCACCGCGGAAGGCACTGCCGTTCGGCCGAGCAGCGCGAACCCGAAGACCCAAACCCATCGCACCGTCGTGACCGCAGTGGTGGCTGCGCTCGGAGCCTTCGCGCTCACGGCGCTCTTCATGGCGCGCTCGGGCAACTCCAACGAGACCCGAAGCCTCGCGCCGCCGTCGGGGAGCGGCGACACTCGACAACCCGAGGCCCCGAGCGCGAGCGCGACCCACACCGAAGCGAGCCCCGGAGGCGACGTCGATGCGGGAAGCGCGACCAAGCCCATCCGCGTCGGCAAGCCCAGCGCCAAACCGGCGAGCTCGGCGGGACCCGCTCAGGTCTCGAGCAGCGGCAAGGCGAGCCCGGCCGGGGTCGCGACCGGGCTCACGCTGGACACGCGCGGGCCGTGAGCTTCCCGCGTTTGGCAGAGGCCGAGAAGAACCTCGTGACCTCGTGCTGGCGATCGGGCAAAACCACGAGCGCGTGGCCTCGGTTCCTGGGTTCCCGGGACGACCCCTCCTCGGAGTCGTCCTCTTCGCTTGGCTCTGCGCGGCGCCGGTCGCCGCGCAACCCGGCAAGGTCGAGCCGAACGGCGAAGAGGATCCGAAGACCACCGAAGCCCGCACGCACTTCCAGAATGGCGTGAAGCTCTTCAACAGCAAGAACTGGCAAGGAGCCCTCGCCGAGTTCGACGCGGCCTACCGCTTGAAGCAAGGGCCGAGCTCGCTCAAGAACATCGCGCTCTGCCAAAAAGAGCTCTTCCGCTACACCGACGCCATCGACACGCTGAAGAAGCTCCTCGACCGGCACGGCGCTGAGCTTTCGCCCAACGAGCAGGCCTCGGTGCGTGACGCAATGAACGAGCTCGGCGCCCTCGTCGGGAGCATCGTCGTGCGCGCGACCCCGGCGGAAGCCAGGGTATTTCTCGATGGCCGAGCCTTGGAACGACGCGAGCTCGGCCAGAGCCTGCGCCTGAACACCGGCGAGCACGTGCTCGTGGCCGAGGCGCCCGGGTTCGCCAAGGTGGCCCGCACGATCCGGGTCGCCGGCGGCCAGAAGGACGTCTTGGTCGAGTTCGCCCTCGAGCCCAGCGCAGGCTTCGCGTCCATCACGTCGGAGGATCCCAAAGCTGCCATCGCCATCGACGGCAAGGCCCTCGCCTTTTCGAGCTGGCGCGGCCCCCTCGAGCCCGGACGTCACTACGTGCAGGTCTACCGCGACGGGTTTCGTCCGTTCGAGCAGGCCTTCGTCGTCGAGCTCGGGAAGACCGTGGAGCTCCGCGCGCTGCTCACGGCCGACGCGTCTTCTTCGCCCAAGCCCGGTGCGCCCAAGAGCCCCGAACAGCGCGGCTGGTACGGGCTCGTCGCGCTGAGTGGCATCGGGCTCCGCAACGCGCCGGGAGGGCTCGAGCTCGATCAGAGCCAGGTCACCGGAAGCTCGTTCGGCGTGCGCGCGGGCTACCGGATCTGGACGCCCGTCGCAGCCGAGCTCCTGCTCGAGGGCGGACAGCACAAAGTCGAGAAGGCCTGCGACACCGGCGCAGAAGACGCCGGCCGAAAATGCGGCACCGACAACGCCTTGAACCGCTCGTTCACGCTCGACTCGTATCGGTTCGGACCGAACCTGCGCATCATGAGCGCGGGGGAGAAGCTTCGCTTCACGTCCGTGGTGGGCACCGGCGCAGTGCGGCACGAAATCGATCTCACGCCGGCGGACAAGAACGACCCCGACTACTCCCAGGCCATGCCCGGTGGCAACGCCAAGGGCTGGGACCCGTATTTCTTGCTGGAGGTCGGCGTTCAGTACAACTGGAGCCACGTGCTGCTCGAGCTCGACGGCCTGGTGTTCATCGACGGCGCGAGCAACGCCAAGGGGCACGACGACAGTGGCAAGTCGTGGCAGCCGTTCCAGGACACGGGCGGCCTCCTGATGGGTGGCATCGGCCTCCGCGGCGGCTGGAGCGAGTGGAAGCCGAAGTAGGCGCAGAGCCCGCACGGAAGACGGTTTCGCGGGGCCTTTCCCGTGGTAGACGGCCGATTCCGATTTCGCCCCGCTCTCCGGCCCAAAACCCGGTTGAGCGAACGGACTCGGGCCACCGCCGAGGGGAGCTTTCGACATGACCGACAGCAAAGCCATCGCAACGTTTTCGGCCGAAAACCGTCGCTTCGAACCGAGCCCCGAGTTCCGGAAGCTCGCGCGCATCCAGAGCCAGGCGGACTACCAAGCCCTCTATCGCGAGAGCCTCGACTCACCCGACAGCTTCTGGCGGCGTGAGACCTCCGAGCTCAGCTTCCACAAGACCTGGACGAAAGTGACCGAGGGCGCGCTGCCCCACGTGAAGTGGTTCGTGGGCGCCGAGCTCAACATCACCGAGAGCTGCCTCGACCGCCACCTGGCGACGCGCAAAGACAAGCGCGCCATCGTCTGGGAGAGCGAGCCGGGCGAGACGCGTACCCTGACCTACGGCGAACTCCACGCCGAGGTGGTGCGCTTCGCGGCAGCGCTCCGCGCGCTCGGCGTGGGTAAAGGGGACCGCGTGGCCATCTACATGGGGATGGTGCCCGAGGTCGTGGTGGGGATGCTGGCCTGCGCCCGCATCGGCGCCGCCCACAGCGTGGTGTTCGGAGGCTTCGCTGCCGAATCGCTTCGCGACCGCATCAACGACTGTCAGGCCAAGGTGGTGCTCACGCAAGACGGCGCCTACCGCCGCGGCCACGTGGTCCCGCTCAAGGCGACGGTGGACAAGGCCATCGAGAGCACCCCGAGCGTCGAGAAAGTCGTCGTGCTCCAACGCCTCGACTCGAGCCTCGCACCCATCGAGATGCACGCCGGTCGCGACGTGTTCTGGCACGACGTCGTGAAGACCGCCGACCCCGCCCGCGGCGCGCCCGAGATCGTCGACGCCGAGCACCCGCTCTTCATCCTCTACACCTCGGGCTCCACCGGCAAGCCCAAGGGCGTGCTCCACACCACCGCGGGTTACCTCGCCGGCACGCACGTCTCGACCAAGTACGTGTTCGACTTGCGCGAAGACGACGTGTACTGGTGCACGGCCGACGTGGGCTGGGTCACCGGCCACAGCTACATCGTCTACGGCCCGCTCTCCAACGGCGCGACCTGCGTGCTCTACGAGGGCGCGCCGAACTTCCCCGATTGGGGTCGCTTCTGGCAGCTCATCGACAAGCACCAGGTCTCGATCCTCTACACCGCGCCCACGGCGATCCGCGCGTTCATCCGCGCCGGCAACGACTGGGTGACGAAGTCGAAGCTCGACAGCCTGCGCCTGCTCGGCACGGTCGGCGAGCCCATCAACCCCGAAGCGTGGATCTGGTACTACGAGATCGTCGGCAAGAAGCGCTGCCCCATCGTCGACACGTGGTGGCAGACCGAAACCGGCTCCATCATGATGGTGACGCTGCCGGGCGCCGTGTTCGCCAAACCGGGCTCCACCGGCTTGCCCTTCTTCGGCGTGCGGCCCGAGGTGGTCACCGCCGACGGCAAGGCCGTGGGTGCCAACGAGGGTGGGCTCTTGGTGCTGCGCCAGTCGTGGCCCAGCATGCTGCGCACCATTTTCGGGGACGACGAGCGCTTCGTGCAGCAGTACTTCAGCGAAATCCCCGGCAACTACTTCACCGGCGACGGTGCCCGCCAGGACGAAGACGGCTACTTCCACGTCGTCGGTCGCATCGACGACGTCTTGAACGTGTCGGGGCACCGCATCGGCACCGCCGAGATCGAGAGCGCGCTGGTCGCCCACGCGGCGGTCGCCGAAGCAGCGGCCGTGGGGCGCCCCGACGATCTGAAGGGCCAGGCCCTGGTGGTGTTCGTCACGCTGAAGCCCGGGTTTTCAGCCGGCAAAGACCTCGAAGCTCAGCTCCGAGCCCACGTCGGCCAGGAGATCGGCAAGTTCGCGGCCCCCGACGACATCCGCTTCGCCGAGAGTCTGCCGAAGACGCGCAGCGGAAAGATCATGCGGCGCCTGCTCAAAGACATCGCCGCCGGTCGAGAGACCAAAGGCGACGTCTCGACGCTGGAAGATCTCAACGTCCTGGCGAAGCTCCGCGCGCAGGACGAATAGCCGCCCGCGTTCAAGCCAAGAGCTCGCTCAAGATGCGGTAGCCCTGCCGGAAGTGCTCGAGCTCGGCCTGCTCGTTCGGCGCGTGGTAGTACGTGCTCCGGCCGAAGCCGGTGATCTGCACGTCGAAACCGCGACGCTGCAGGTCGCGCACGAGCGGCAGCGACCCGGTCATGGCGTAGGGCTTCGGCTCGGTGCCCGGGCGGGCCACGCGCAAGGCAGCGAGGAGCGCCTCGAGGCCGGGCGACGCGAGGTCGCAGGCGATCCCTTCCATGCTCCTTCCCACGGGCGTGAGCTTCACGCGACCGCGCTCACCTCCCACGGTCCGCGTGCGAGGAAACCCGCGAGGCACGTCGCCCTGTTCGAGCCGACGGTCGAGCTCCGCCACGAACGCCTCGGCGCCGTCGATGGCGTCTTGCATCGAATAGAACGGCGTGAGCCGGATGTCGCCTTCGACCACGGCGTGAGCGGGGATCTTGGTCACCTTGTCGTTGGGTACGGTCATGCGCGTCGCCTTCAGGGTCGACGCCGACAGAAAGCCCCAACGCGCTTCGTCCGCGTGCGGCGGGAAGCGTGCCTCGAACCACTCGACCAGGGCGCGCTCGGTGGCGTTGGCCAGCTCCAGGGCGTTCACGCAGTTCTGGGTCATGCCCGAATGGCCGCCGACTCCAGTCACCTCCAGGCGCCACATGGCCATCCCGCCGGTGCCGACGGTCGGCCCGAAGTCGGCACTGTCGAGCCAGTAGCTCGTGCCCTTGGCGAGCGGTTCGAGAGCGCCGACGCTGGCGGCGTAGTCCAGGCCGATCTCCGGGATCGGTGCCTCTTCTTCGTTGGAGATGAGCACCACGTGGAGCGTGCGCTCGAGCTCGACCTCGCGTGAGCAGAGCTCGGCCACGAGATCGGTGAGCAACGCGACGTGCCCGAGGCAATCGGTCACGCCCCGCCCGTAGAGCTTGCCGCCCTCGACCGCGAGCTTCCACGGGTCGCGTTCCCAGCCTTCCCCTTCGCGGTCGGCCGGAACCACGTCGAAGTGTGCCCCCAGAAACCCGATGCAGCCCGCGCCGCGGCCCGGCAGCGTGAGCACCAAGTTCGGGCGCGCCTCGTGCCCCGGCGCCGCCAAGAGCTCCGCCCGGAGCTGCCCGCGCTTCACGAACGGCGCCAGGCGCTCGAGCACGCACTCGGCAGCGAGTCGCTCCTCGGGCACGAGCCCGAGCGTCGGCGAGTTCTGGAGCTTCGGTCCGAGCGCCACGAGCTCCGACAAGAGGCCGAGGAATCGAGGCTCGTTCAACGCGAGATCTTTCACGAGACGCGTCGGATAGCACGGGGATGGCGCGGTTCCGCCCGAAATCCTCGCGTGAACGGCCCTGGCCCGGCGGCGTCCCTCGGCTATGCTCCGGCGGCGATGCGTCCCGTGATCATCGGCGCCGGCCGCGGCAGCCGCCTTGGCCCCGAAACTCGCGACATCCCCAAGACCCTGGTCGCGGTCATGGGGCGACCCATGCTCGAGTGGATCCTGGAAGCGCTCGCGAGCGCTGGCTTCCAGAGGCACGACGTCGTGTTCGTGTGCGGCTACGCCGAAGACGTCGTGCGCCAGCGCTATCCCGAGTTCACCTACGTGCGCAACACGGACTGGCAGAACAACAACATCCTGCTCTCGCTGCTCTGTGCCCGAGAACACTTGGCGGATGGGTTCGTCTCGACCTACGCCGACATCGTGTACGACGGCGACATCGTCAAACGCCTGGTGGAAGCCCCCGAGGACATCGTCCTCGGATGCGACACGCATTGGCGCCGTCGCTACGTGTCCCGCTCCGAGCACCCCGAGACGGACGCGGAGAAGCTCATCGCCGATGGCCGCCAGGTGCTCGAGCTCTCGCGCCACGTCGCGAGCGAACGCGCGAGCGGCGAGTTCATCGGAGTGATGAAGGCCACGCCGGCGGGCGCACGCGAGCTCGTCTCCGCGTTCGACCGCGCGGCTGCCGAGTACCGCGGCCGGGAATTCCGCGAAGGGCGCAGCTTCGAGAAGGCCTACCTCATCGACCTGCTGGAGCACATGTTGCGGGCGGGCTCGCGCATGCACCGCGAAGACACGCCCGGCGGCTACATGGAAATCGACACGCAGGAAGACTTGGCGCTCGCCGAGGGCTGGTGGCGCGAACGGCCATGAAGACTCCGGAGCACTCGAGCCCCGACGAGCTGGTCGATCGACTCGACCGTTTGCGGCGCGGGCGCTCACGCGCTGCGCTGGCCTTCGACGGCGACGGCACCCTCTGGCAAGGGGACGTGGCGGAAGACGTGTTCCATTGGGCCATCCAACGCGAGCTCTTGGGGAAGGTGCCGGAGAAGGACCTGGAGCGCGTGGCACGCGCGCACGGCCTCGAGGCGAGCGGCGATTCCAACGAGATCGCCAAGGTGATGTTCGACGCCTACGCGGATGGGCGGTTCCCCGAGCGAACGGTGTGCGAGATCATGGCCTGGTGCTTCGCCGGGCACTCGCGGGACGACCTCGCACGCTTCGCGCGGGAGGCGCTCCGCGACACCGGGCTCGACGCCCGCCTGAATCGCGCGCTCGATCCGGTGCTCGACTGGGCACGGAACCAAGAGGTGCGCGTCGTGATCATCTCGGCCTCTCCCCGCTTCGTGGTGGAGGAAGCGGCCCGGCGCGTCGACGTCGGACCGAAAGACATCGCCGCGACCACGCCCGCGTTCGAAGGACAGCGCATGTTGCCGCGACTCGTCGCGCCCGTGCCCTACGCGGAGACCAAGGTGCTCTTCGGGCGCGAGCTGCTCGGCGACGCGACCTGGCTCGCGAGCTTCGGGGACAGCGTGTTCGACCTCGACATGCTGGGCGCCGCCGAGCTCGGCGTGGCGGTGTGTCCCAAGCCGAGCCTCCGGGCCCGACTCGGCGAGCTCGCCCGAGCCACCGTCCTCGGTTGAGCGACCCGGGCGGTGCCAGCGCGGAAACACCGGGGAAAAACCCAGCCTGGGCGCTGTTCGGACCCGAATGCGCGTCCGAAGCCAGGAGTATTTTCAATTGACTTTGCATACTTACGTGTCATACACGCACATATCCGATGCGTCTTTACGTTCGCGTCCTCATCGCCCTGCTGGCGCTCCTCGCGGCGGCCTGCGGGCGGGCCGACGAAGACGGGTCGCGCCTGCGCATCGGGTACATGGCGCGGCTCACCCACGCACCGGCCCTGACCGGCCTCGACAGCGGGCGCTTCGAGCGGGCGCTGCCGGACGTCCAGCTCGAGAGTCGGCCGTTCGAGGTCGGCAATGCGGTGGTCGAAGCGCTCTTCGCGGACGAGCTCGACGTCGCCGTGCTCGGACCGAACCCGGCCATCAACGGCTTCGTGCGCTCGCACGGCGAGCTCCGCATCGTGAGCGGCGTGTCGAGCGGCGGGTCGGCGTTCGTCGTGGGAGCCAAGTCGCACATCCGAGCGCCGAGCGATTTGCATGGCGCGAGCATCGGAACGCCGCAGATCGCGAGCACACAGGACGTCGCTCTCCGCGCCTACCTCCGACGCCATGGCCTGGCGTCCACACTCGCGGGGGGAGACGTTCGCGTGCTGCCACTCGGCTCCGCCGAGATCCGCCAGCTCCTCACTCGAGGCGAGATCGACGGAGCGTGGATCTCCGAGCCGCTCGTGTCCGAGCTCGTCGAGGCGGGCAAGGCTCGGGTGCTGGTGGACGAGCGAGACGAGTGGCCCGACGGACGCTACCCCGCGGCGGTGCTCGTGGTGCGCAAGCGCTACCAGGAAGCGCAGCCCGAAAACGTGCGGCGCTTCCTGCGTAGCTTGCGCGGGGAGATCGCTTGGGTCGAAGCGCATCGCCCGGAAGCGCTGGCGCTCACGCGCGCGGGGATCGGGCGGCGGCTCGGCAAGTCGCCCCCCGAGGCGGTGCTCGCAGAGGCCGCGCGGCGAGTCGCCTTCAGCCCCGATCCGCTGCTGCCAGCCCTGGAAAAGGTCGCGAGGGACGCCGAGGCCGAAGGCTTCTTGCCGCCGGGGCGGTCCCGCTCGGGCCTCTGGGTCGACGTCGACGCGCCCGGCAACACGACCGAGGACGTGACCCCGTGAGGCGAGCGGATCTCGAGCGGTTCGCTGCGCTCACGGCGTGGCTCGGGGTTTGGCAGCTGGTGAAGTGGCTCGGGCCCTGGCCCGACTACGTCTTGCCCTCGCCGCTGGCGGTGCTCGCGTCGGTGCGCGACGGCATCCTGGGCGGAACGCTGCCGCGCGCGGTGCTCACGAGCCTCCTGCGGCTCGTGATCGGGTATGGCCTCGCGAGCGCAGCCGGCGTGCTCCTCGGCATCGGCATGGGGCGCTCGGCGCTGCTCGAGCGCTCGGTCGGCACACTGCTCACGGGCCTCCAGTCCCTGCCGAGCATCTGCTGGATGCCGCTCGCGCTCTTGTGGTTCGGGTTGAACGAGCGCGCCATCCTGTTCGTGGTCGTCATCGCCACCTTGGGCACGGTTGCGCTCGCCGTGCGCGATGCCGTGCTCGGAGTGCCGCGGCTCTGGCTGCGCGCGGCTCGCTCCATGGGTGAGCGCGGGCCGAGGCTCTGGTGGCGGGTGATCTTGCCGGCGACGCTGCCAGGAACGCTCAGCGCGCTGCGCATCGGCTGGAGCTTCGCCTGGCGCGCGCTGATGGCCGGAGAGCTTCTGTTCGTGGCCGGCGGCCTGGGTCAGGTCATGCACGTCGGTCGCGAGCTGAACGACATGCCGCAGGTGATGGCGGGGATGCTCGTGATCGTGGTGCTCGGCCTGCTCTTCGACCACGGACTGCTCGGCGTGCTCGAACGGCGCACTCGTCGGCGCTGGGGCCTCGCCGAGTGAGGCCGCTTGGCAGCGGGAGGAACCCGCGCTAGACGGCGAGGCTCGTCATGCGCGCTCGCTTTCGTCACACGCTCGTCTGCTTCGGCTCCCTTTGCCTCTCCGCGTGCGGCGGCGGCGAGCCGCCCGCCAAGTCCCAGCACGACGCCAACGACCACGAACCCGAAGAGCACACGGGCGCGGTGCCCGAAGTCAGTGCCGAGATCGGCGCGCTCAACGAAGACCAGGTGACGCGTGCGTTCCAGTCGAGCCTGAAGGGGCTCGAGCGTTGTCTCGCCGACGGCGCGAAGCGCGTGGAGTTCCTCGGTGGCTCGGTGGCGTTCTTCCTGAAGATCGATGCCCACGGGAAAATCGCCCACGGGCACCTCGAGAAGTCCACGCTCGGCGACTGGGAAACGGAGAAGTGCATGCTCGAGGCGCTGCGCTCGCGAGACTGGCCCGCGCCGGTGGGCGGCAAGGTGGGTCTCGCGCGCAAGGGCTTCGACTTCGACCCGCCCAACGACGTGCGCCCGCCCACGGAGTGGGATGCCGAGCGCGTGAGCGGCTCCATCGGCCACCGCGCCCAGGACATCAAAAAGTGCAAGGGCGGCGCCGGCGGCCAGTTCAACGCCACGATCTACGTCGACACCAACGGCTCGGTGCTCGCGGTGGGCGTGACGCCGCCGGACGAGCAAGGCGCCGGAGCAGTGGAGTGTCTGGTGGACGTGCTGAAGCGTACCAAGTTCAACTCTCCGGGGAGCTGGCCTGCGAAGGTCAGCGTCGATCTCTAGGATGGAGCACCGCGAAGAGCGCGAGTTTCGCATCACGATCCACCTGTCGGCCGCGTTCGCAGCGGACTACGACGGGGACGAAGATGGGTTCGCGTGGCACGAGCACTTCGAGCGCGAGCTCAAGCCCGAGCTCGTACGCGCGGTGTTTTCGGTGCTGCGCAGCGACCCGCGCTGGGCGGTGCGCGCGGCACCGCGGGGTCGAAACCCGGAAGAGACCCTGGAGCTCGAGGCCGAGTTCCGGCCGGTGCGCTGAGGCGGCTCAGTCCGCGTCGGAATCCGCCGCCCGCGCCGCGTAGAGCGCGAGCTCGAGGCTGGGTGCGCCGCTGCCCTTCTCGTCGGCTGGCGCGAGCTCGACCCGTTCGGCAGCGAGGCCGAGGGCGGCGAGCGCGTCGCTCACGCGCCGCAACCGCTTTGCGCGGTCCACTCCGTCGGGCACTTTGCCCACTTCACGGATCCGCACCCGTGCGTGGGCGTGCTTCTGGCTCACGCGAACCAGCGCGGCGAGCAGCGTACGGCCGGTGGTGTCGGGCACCTCCCCCGCCAGTTCTTGCGAGTCGATGCGCAGAAGCGGCACGCCGTCCACGACCTCGAGATCGACCTCCCCCGAACGAATCGGCTGATGGAGCTCGACCGCCAGATCGCGCACGATTCCGGCGTTGTCCGCGGCGTCCGCCTCGCACGCCGCCAGGCCGCGGGCGCGGGTCTCTGCGCTCTTGAGCGCGTCGGCCAAACGGTTGCGATCGCCCGCGAACTCCCGGAGGTGGTCGCCCGTGCGCAAGAGCTCGCCGCGCAATTGCTCGACGAGCTCCAGAGCATAGCGTCGTTCGCTTCCGGCCACGTCCGTGGCCAAGGTGGCCTCGGCCAGCTCGGATTCGAGTTTCTCGATCCGGCGCTCCTGCGTGCGAAGCTCGGCGCGTGCAGCGTCGCGCTCGGACGCCGCCCGAGAGAGCTCGCGTTGGGTACGGCGCTGGGCCTCTTGCTCCACCTGCGCCGCCGAACGCGCCTCCTCGTAGCGCGCGGCCGGCACGAGACAGCCCGGAGCGACGAGCGTGCAGAGCAGGAAGGCGAAGCGGCTCGAACCGTGCATCGTCGAACCCCTCACGCGACCAAGGCTCCTCGCAAGCTGAGCACGTCCAAGTGCTCCGCCAGCGTCAACCGATCGGCGTCGCTCATGCGCACGAACCGCAGCGCTTGATGGTTGCCCCGAGTCCAGATCGGACGCGCCCAGGCCACGATGAGCTGGCTTCGCTCCGGCAGCTCGAGAGTCAGCTTGGAGAGCCACCCTCTCGGCTCGGGCTGCCGGCCCAGGTCCAGAATGATGCCGGTCGGCGACAGCTCGATGCACCGGCAGCGCGTTCGAGAAATGCCGTCGTGCGCGATGACGCCGAAGTCGGTCCGGCCCCGTAAGCCCACGCGACGCTCCATGATGAAAACCTCCGCTTCTGACGAAATCGTAAGGGCGGCGTGGCTCGCAGGGCCAAGTTAAGACGCACATCTGCCTACACGTGGCGTCTGCGGCGGCCGCGGCCGAGAGCCGCGCGTTGCACTTCGTGAAGCTCTTCTCGAAGCGGGGCAGCCACAAGTTGGCCCGGAACAATCGATGATTTTACTAGAGCGAGGCTGTGCCCTGGGCGCCTCGCTCGATCGTCAGCGGCGCCGCGAGCCTTCTTTCCGTGCTCGCGCTGTTCGCTGCATTTCCCCGCGCGCTTCGCGCGGAGGAAGGCCCTGAGGGTCTGGATCTGGAACATCTGCACGTGACCGATGGGGGAGCCACCGCGCCACTCGAGCGTGGCGGGGTCGCCGAGCTCACCCTCGATCCGAAGCTCCAGCGCGCAGCGCGGCGTCTGCTCGCGCTGGCGCGCCCGGAACGCGGCGCGGTGACCATGATTCATGCCCGCAGTGGTCGACTGCTGGCTTGGGCCGAGACCAGCTCGTCGGGCCGAGCTGCCGCGCTCGAGACGTCACGTCAACCGGCAGCGAGCGTCTTCAAACTGGTCACGACCACCGCGCTCCTCGAGGAGGGCGTCGTCACCCCGCGCACCGAAGTGTGCACGGCGGGCGGGAACCACCGAATCGAACGGCGGCACCTCGAAGTGCCCAAGTCGGGCCGGGTGATCTGCGCACCCTTCGGGCTCGCGCTCGGCCACAGCCGCAACGCGGCCTACGCGCAGCTCGCGACACGCCACCTGTCACGTGACGAACTCGAGGATACGGCACAGCGCTTCGGGTTCAATCAGCCGCTGCCGTTCGACGTGAAGATCCCGCTCGGCACTCTGACGATTCCATACGGAGACCTGGACTTCGCGCGCACCGCCGCCGGCTTCAGCGGGAGCACGCTTTCCCCGCTCGGCGCGGCCCAGCTCGCCTACACGGTGGCCGCAGGCGGTCGCAAGATCCGACTGCGCATCGTGGGGCGCAGCGACGCGTTCGAGGCACCCTCGAGCCGTGAGATGCTCGGACGCGTCACCGACGAGTGGACGGCAAACCGCCTGCTCAAGATGATGGAAGTGACCGCGCGCGAAGGGACTTCCGCCGAGGTATTCCGCGACGAGACGGGGCGCCCTTACCTGCCGAACATCCGCGTGGCCGGCAAGACCGGCACGCTGAAACCCAGCAGCCGGGAGCCGACCACCAGCTGGTTCACCGGCTTCGCCCCGAGCCGCCGGCCCGAGGTCGTGGTCAGCGTGATGCTGGTGAACGGTGGCGTCTGGCGCCGCAAGGCAAACGAGCTCGCGCGGGACATGATGCGCGCCTACTTCCACGACAGAGGGCGGCGAGGCGTGAGCGACCCGTTCGAAGACCCGGCCTTGCCGCAGAAGCCTGCGAGCGAAATCGCGCGCCGTTGAGCACGTGTCGCGCGCCGGCGGGCGACCTCAATGTGTCTTGCGGCGGCGGAGGCAGAGGAAGCCTGCCACGAGGCCGAAGGCCAGGATGCCGCCGCGCTCGCTGTGGGAGCTAGCGCCCAGTGCCTCGCAACCGCAGCCGCCTTTC